>Ga0209692_10001241_pt1 | contig 37024 bp, 31 predicted proteins | sample tdDd472_FD_187129 | JGI IMG/M metagenome (GOLD analysis project Ga0209692, IMG submission 187129) | Marine sediment microbial communities from the Atlantic coast under amendment with organic carbon and nitrate - tdDd47.2 (SPAdes)... | ecosystem: Environmental > Aquatic > Marine > Coastal >...
TATTTGTTATTGAATATACCAGAAACAAACCAGATTATTCAAAATTAGTATCATATATTAATTCTATGGATATTGATAAATTACATGAAAAAAATAAATATGCATGTGATCATACATTATCAGATATTATAACAGTTTCTATGGTTGAAGAACTGTATAAGGCATATATGGACAAAATAGGGGAAAAATATCCAGAAGATGATTTTTATAATCATATGAAAAATAGATGTTTAGAAGCTGTTAGACTAAATAGATGGGATCTTAAATATGTAAAAGAACAGACAGAAGAAATCTGTTTAGAAGCTGTTAGACGTAATGGATTAGCACTTAAATATGTAAAAGAACAAACAGAAGAGATCTGTTTAGAATCTGTTAGACAAGATGGATATGCACTTCAATATGTAGAAGAACAGACAGAAGAGATGTGCTTAGAAGCTGTCAGACAAGATGGACGTGCGTTTCAATATGTAAGAGAACAAACAGAAGAAATATGTTTAGAAGCGATTAGGCGAGATATACAGTCTATATGGATGATTACTATTGATATAGACCATAATAAATTATGTTCGGTTGTTGTATAACAAATTAGTTATTAATTTTATTATGCATTATCACTATTAGAATTAGGATTAGAATTAGATGATTTTGTAGAATCTATTACATCAAAATTTTCATAATATATATCAGAAGTGTCACTACTTATTCTACTATCATAATGTTTCCTTTTTAGTAAATTTCTTTCTTTATTACTATATTTTAATTTAGGACTCATAGTGGTTTGTGATGGAAGATCATCAGTTGAATATGGTTTGTATGAAGCCTTTGTAACAAATATTTTATATTCTTTATCTAAACAATCATACTCAGAATCATATTCTTCTATTATATCAGATATTTTATCGTAAGTTATATCTGATAGGTTATGAAAATACATGAATAACCCATTATTATTTGATGTAATGCTGTTTGTCTCATCTTTAATAATATTTAATATTCTGAATAAGTATTCTTTTTTCTTGATAGTAGAAATTTTATCAGCTAATCGTTTTTTATCATTATGTGTATATTTATTGCTCATATATTAATATGTATATATACATACAATATAATTATATCAATAAGATAAACACAATAAAAAATATACTCTTGGTATAATATATAATGAACTCTGATTATAAAAAAGAGATAAATACAGAATATGAGTATCCATCTCCTGAGGATCCTTTATTTCAGAGCAAGATTTTCAAAAAAAGGGAATTTTATTATCATAGGCTCCCGGATAGACCTGATTTTAATGGATATGAAGATGTGAAAAATTTTAGAGATAAAATATGTAATAATAAAGGGGAATTTAAATTATTACCACAACAAGCAATGTTAAGTAATTTTATTAATCCTGATACACCATATAAAGGGTTACTTATTTTTCATGGGACTGGTGTTGGTAAAACTTGTGCGGCAGTAGCTATTGCAGAAAGATTTAAAAATCTTGTTAAAAAATACAATACAAAGATACATATATTAGTTTCTGGGCCATTAATAAAAGAACAATGGAAAGATAATTTAATATTTTGTACAGGAGATACATATATTAAAAAGCAAGATGATACTCGATATACTGGAAAGGAAAATAATAAAATTATTAAAAAAAATGCATTATATGATGCATCCCAATATTATAAATTTATGAGTTATAAAAGTTTTTACAAAAAAATATTAGGAGAAAAGATACGAGAAGTAGTTAAAACTAAAGATAATAAAATAAAAAAGATATATAGAAAAACAGACAGAGGTGAGTATGAAAGAGATGTGGGTATTGATAGAATGACAAATTTAGATAATAGTTTAATAATAGTTGATGAGGCACATAATTTAACTGATAATTCATATGGAGAAGCATTATTAAAATTAAAAAAGAATTCTAAAAATTTGACTATAGTACTTTTAACTGCAACTCCAATGAAAAATCGTGCAGATGATATAATAGAATTAATAAATTTTGTAAGACCATATAATGATCCTATTAGAAGAGAAAAGATATTTAATTCTGAAATTAATTATAAAATGGATTTTAGGGCAGGTGGAAGAGAATATCTTCGGAAAATGACATCTGGTTATATATCATACCTCAGAGGAGCTGATCCATTAACATTTGCAAAAAGAATTGATATGGGAGTTATACCAGATGGATTATTATTTACAAAAGTTATTAAATGTAAAATGTTAAAATTTCAAGAGGAAACATATAATAAAGCATTATCTATCGCAGATGATACATTAGATAGAAAAATGGGATCTGTCTCTAATTTTGTATTCCCTGGATTAGATGAAAATAAAAAGTTATTAAAAGGATATTATGGGAATGCTGGGTTAGATGATGTAAAGGCTCAAATAATTACATATATGGATTCCATTAATGATAAAATATCAAAATTTATAAAAGCAGGAGATAATAATAAAATAATAACACCATCTGATGATTTAAGAAGTATTAGTGGTGACATGTTTAATATAAAATATCTAGAACATTTCTCTACAAAATTTTATAAAGCTTTTATGGAAATAAAAGATCTTATAATAAATAAAAAGGGTCCTCGTACTGCATTTGTATATTGTAATTTAGTAAAAACTGGTATAGAATTATTTACAGAAGTATTAAAAGCAAATGGATATTTAGAATATGATGAAGATCCAAAAAAATATAGAATTATTGATAATACTGTTTGCTATTATTGCGGAAATACATTTTTAGGTCACGATAAAAGTAAGACAGATGACCATCAATTTCATCCAGCAACATATATATCTGTAACAGGTAGTATATCAGATGAAGTTGAAGAAGTTATCCAAGAAGACAAGATAAAAATAATAAAAAATGTTTTTAATAGTACAAAAAATAAGGAGGGTAAATTCATTAAAATAGTTATGGGATCCCAAGTTATGACAGAAGGTATACATCTGGAAAATGTATCAGAAGTGCATATATTAGATGCATATTATAATTTAGGCCGAATAGATCAAGTTATAGGAAGAGGAATTAGACATTGTTCTCATTATAGTTTAATGTCAAAAGATAATGTATATCCAACTGTCAATATATATAAATATGTTATAAGCTTAGATAAAGGATTATCAACTGAAGAAGATCTTTATCGTAAGGCGGAAAGAAAATATATTCTAGTTAAAAAGGTAGAAAGGATATTAAAAGAAAATGCGATTGATTGTATGTTAAATAAAAATGGGAATATATTTCCAGAAGAAATTAAACAGTATAAAGATTGTGTTGAACCAACAAATAATTCAATAGATAAAAAACAATGTCCCCAAATATGCGACTATACTAAATGTGAATATAAATGTCATGATAAAAGTATTACTACTACTAAAATAGTTAAGACAGACATAGATATGACAACATTTAGTAGTAATTTAGCAAGAATAGAAATAGAAAGTATTAAAAGGGAAATTAAAAAGATGTATTTATTCAAGTATGTATATATATTAAAAGATATAGTAGAACATATTTGGAGTATATATGAGGAAGATAAGAAAGATATGTTTGATGAATTTTTTATATTTAAAGCATTAGATGAACTAATTCCAACTACAGAAAATGATTTTAATAATTTTGTAGATACTATTTATGATAAATATAATAGACCGGGATATTTAATATATGTAAATAGGTATTATATATTTCAACCATTTCATCAGGATGAAAATGTGCCTATGCATTATAGAGCTAAATGGGATAAAAAAATAACAAATAAATCAACACTTGTTAATTATATAAAAAATACAACTAAATTTAAAAATTTTAAAGAATCTGAAATGACATCTTCAAAATCAACTGAGAATGATATTTATGATTTTGAATCTGTCATAGATTATTACAATTCTCGAAAGGAAAATAATTATGTTGGTATAATAGATAAAGAATCTGTTAGAAAAAATAAGCCATTGGATGAATTAGAAGATGTATTTAAATTAAGAGAAAAGAGAAGTAAAGATGCTGGCAGAAAGAGAGCTGCAGGAATACCATCAATAAAAGGAGCAGTTTGTGCAAATTCAAAAGAAAAAATATATTTAATAAAAGTAGCAAAATATTTAAAAATTCCTGTAAAAGATGAAAAAAGAAATGCGCTTTGTAATATGATTAAGGATAGATTACTTGAATTAGAAAAATATTCAACAGGTAAAGATAAAAGAACATATGTAATAATTCCTGGAAATCATAATAAGTATAAATTTCCATATAATCTCGAAGATAGAGTTGAATATATTAAAAATAAAATTAAAAACACAATACGATTCAATATTGATATAAAAGTGTTATATAATAAGAATAAAAAAGAATATACATTAACAATAAAATATACTAATAGATTAGATGAATTTAAGAAATTTATAGAAAATGATATAGGAGCAAAAAAAATAGGTAATAATTATGTTATAATTATAAAATAAAATTGAAATTAAAACAATAGCAGTATATAAAAATATACATACTAATATATTATATATATATAGATGGAAATTACTACTCCATATATTAATACAAAACTATATTCTGAAATAGGCTTAAGACCTGATCAGATGGAAAATGAGATATATATACATCTAAAACATAATTTAATAAAAAAATTAGAAGGTAAATGTTATTTAGACTATGGATATATAGAAAAAATATATAGTATAACAGATCATGATAGTGGAATAATATCAGGAGAAAATTTACATGGATTTGCTAAATTTAAAATAGGTTTTACATTGAGGTTATGTAGACCTCTTAAATCAACTTTTATTATATGTAAAGTTACTAGTGTTAATAAAAAACTAGTAAAATTAGAAGATGGTCCTATATTAGCATATAGTCCAAGTTCTAGATATAATTCTGATATTTTTTTTACAGATAACAATAATGTTCTAAGATATAAAACAAAAAATACATCACAAATATTAAATCCAGGATCTTTTATAGTTCTATATATTGAATCAGTATTATTTAGTAATATGGATAGAAAGATAGTAGTTATAGGAAAGATACATGATATTGCATCTGATAAACAGATTAAAAAATACTATGATGATACAAATAAAGATGAAAATGATAATATTGTAGACATAAAGGAATATCTAGAATTTTAATTTAGAAGAATGGCAAGTAAAAATAAATTATATTGTTGTAATTGTGGTGATCGAGGACATCTTCATAAAGGATGTTATAAACCTATAACAAGTTATGGAATTATATTAATAAAAGTTCCCAATAATAATGATCTGATATATAATCTAATTAATTACATCGAAAATAGTGCAAAAAATACTGTATATGGTGATAGTATACGATTTTCTGCAAAAAATACAGATAATTTACGTATATTTTGCTCTTATGTCAATAATATTAAATTTTTAATGATTAAGAGAAAACATAGTCTTGGTTATTCAGAGTTTATGAGGGGAAAATATAATCTTGACAATATTGACAATATTAGATATTTATTTTGTCAAATGATGGCAGAAGAAATTGATAAAATAAAAAATAATAATTTTGATGAATTATGGAAAGATTTATGGTCTGAACAAAATATTAAATATGATAAAGATTTCGAAAAGTCTAAAAATAAATTTAATAAACTTAAAAGTATGAATACCACAAATATTAATTTTTTTATAAATAATGCGACACCTATGTATTCCCATACTGAGTGGGGATTTCCTAAAGGAAGAAGAAATTATAATGAATCAGATATAGAATGTGCTATTAGAGAATTTCAAGAAGAAACTTGTTATAATTCTGATGATATATTTATACTAAATAATATAAATCCCATTACAGAAAATCTTGTCGGATCTAATGGAGTTAAATATAAACATATATATTATTTAGCTCTTGCTAAATCAGATATCAATAAAGAACCTATTATTGATCCAAATAATAAACAACAATCTTCTGAAATCGGTGGAATAGATTGGCTATCTTATACAGAAGCTTGCAGTAAAATAAGAAATCATCATAAAGATAGGTTGGAAATATTATCAAGTATACATAGCTACTTTATAAATCTAATTTCTGATATATTGTGTACATAATAATATTATGGCTAATTATATTATAATGAGCCATAATATCGTAATATTTAAATATATAAAAGAGAATAAATGGGATAAAATAAAACATTTATTGCAAAAACATAAAAATATTGATGTTAATATCAGAGATACCAGTAATAATTATATACTTAATTATGCTATTGTGCAAAATAAAGAAGATATAGTAAAGAAATTACTAAATATGGGGGCAATGATTGACATTACTGATATTGAAGGAAGATCAATATTATACTATTGCATAAAATTTAGATACAATAATATTATTGATATACTCCTAAACCATAATGCAAGAAATATTAATATACCTATTACAAATATACTTGATAATTATGGACAAATACCATTATTCTATGCTGTACAATATACAAATATTTATGCTATTAAAAAATTATTAAATTATAATAGTAAAATTAATACTGTAGATAATAAAGGACTAAATTGTTTACATTATGCTATTCATCTTAAAAATTATAATATATGCAAATTGTTGATAGATAATAATATTAATGTAAATACAGTAACTTCAAATGGAGATAATGCTTTACATCTTGCATGTATGTACAAATTATTTAATATATCCAAATTATTAGTTAATAATGGTATTAATATTAATTGTCAAAATTATGGGTATTCATTATCAGCATTACATTATGCTGTAATTAATACTCAATTTGATATTATTAAACTATTAATTGATAATAATGTTGCTCTAAATATACAAGATTATATGGGAAATACTGTTATTCATTATGTAGTAAAATATAATAATAAAAAACTAATCAATATATTATTAAATGCCGGTTCTGATGCTAATATTTTTAATAATAATGGTGAATTAGCAATACATATAGCTGCTACTAGCAAATATATATATATTATTAAAATTTTAGCAAAAATTAGCAATCTTAATCATCAGGATGTAAATGGAAATACACCATTACATATACTAACAAAAAATAAATATTGGGAATCTTTGAGTAACATATTAAGCAAAAAAAAATTAAATATTTTTATCAAAAATAATAATGGCACAAGGCCTATAGATTATGTTCAAAAAGAATATATTGATAAATATATTGATATTGTAGTTAATAGTTATATATATATACTTAAAAACAATGACCAAATATGGAATGAAGAATGGGAAAAAGAATGTAGTAAATCTATAAGTAAATATTCTGATAGTAAATGTAAAGAATTTATAAGAAAAAAAATTTATAATCTTTATAAATCAGGAACAACATGTAGTAATGAATCTTATCCCGCTAAAAAATATAGATCATGTGTTGTTGTTAGTAATGGAAGTAATGTAGAATTTTGCACATTTTCTGGCACTCCTCTTGAAATATCAATTGGTATTATATATCTTACAAATAAGCATAAAGATATATGTAAAACATATATTAAAAATTATGCAATAAATGATGAATTATGTAATTACTATAAAAAATATGGAATATTTACAAAAAAAAAATGCGAATTTTTAAACTTTGAAATAGTATGGATTGATAAAAAACTTATACTCCCTAGCAATTTTAATGAAAGATTCGCAAAATGCTGTAGTGATGGATGCAGATTTGTTATTATTCCTCTTGGTATTGAATTGAAAATAGGAAATCATTCTAATTATATAGTTTATGATAAAAAAATTAATGAAATTGAAAGATTTGAACCAGTTGGCGATAACACTCCATACAATTTTGATTATCTACCAAAATTATTAGATAACAAATTAGAAAAATTATTCTCAAATATATTAAATAGTGTAAAATATGTAAAACCATCCGATTTTTTACCTAAAGCAGGATTTCAACAATTCTCATCAAATGATATCAATAGAAGCAAAATTGGCGATCCTGATGGATTTTGTGCACTTTGGTCTGTGTGGTATGTTGATTATAGAATCACATATGCTGATGTTGATAGACAAAAATTAGTTAAAAAAATGATAAAAAGTATACGATCACAAAATATATCTTTTAAAAATCTAATACGAAATTATTCAAATGATATAGTTACCATGAGAGATAAAGTATTATCCAACTCAAATTTAACTATAAATGATTGGATAAATGGAAATTACACAGAAAATCAAGTAGATAAAGTTATAAGCAATACAATCAGTCTAATTGATAAATAAATTAAAAAGTCAAAATTAAAAAGTCAAAATTAAAAAAGTAGAGTTAAATGTTTGTATTGCAAGAAGATTTACATACACCATTACAATTTGTACAAATTGTTTTAGTAGGTGATCTTGTAAATAATCTTCTCATTTTTTTAGAAAATGTTACGTGTGTTTTCCCACAACAATAACATGTAATTTCATTACTATTATTTTTGTTATTATTATTGTTTCTGTTATTATTATTGTTGGTATTTTTAGCTTTAGCAGCACGTTCAACACCAATTGATCCATTAATAATAAATGGTTCGCAATCTTTAACAGTGATGTTATCACCATTTTTCAACATGCTACCAATTTTCCAAGAAGGAACATTAGTTGTTGAAATTGTAATATGGTATATACCACCATCACTTTTTCTGATTGTTTTACCATTTACAGAAACCAAAATAACAACAAAATGTTGATCATCTTTGTCAAATGTCGCAAGTCCAATAACTTCAATTTTTGTGTTAGAGGAAAGTATATTTATTCCCTCTGGAATTCTAGATTTTCTTTCTTTTCCCAAATTTAATAAGGTTATATGTAATTCATCAGTAAAATTATTAAATGGGAGTTCAAAAAGGTTATATATATCATTATATGATTTTTCGTCCAAATGATAATATATTCTTTGAATTTCATCTAATATATTTAAAAAATTTTGTTCAGTAGGGACATATTTGTCAAATATATAGTCAGGAAATATTCTTTCTGCTAAATGTTGAAAAGATTCTTCTTCATAACTATAGAATGCAGAAGGGAATGGAGATAACAATGTTAGTGTTTTTCTTTGATTATTATAAATCTCTCTTGCTTCTTTGAATCCTCCTGCTATTTTATGATTTCTACCAAAAAATCTTTTAACATATGTATTGTATCCTAATGGAGCCATCACAACATGGGTTATATCTAATTGAATATCTTCAGGAAGAAATTTTTTAGCTGCGCCAACTGTACATGCAGAAATAATAACAATATTGTAATTACCTTTTATTAGCTCTTTTTGGATGTATTTGCTGTTTCCAGAGTCTATATCTGAGTCCAAAACTAAAAGATTAAATTGTCCCTCAAGTTGTTTTCTAAGATATCCAGAAAAACTAGATTTGCCAGAGCAAGAACCTCCAGTAACTATCACAACTTTTGGAAAATTATCCAATTTTTTAACTTCTTTTTTCCCATGGAAAAAGAAGCTAAAAGGTGTAATATATTCCCCCCTAACTTTTTTAACCTCAAAATCTAAATTATCAAAAGCATTAATTTCTAAAAGAGTATCAACAAATTGTATAAATTTGTACCTATTATCAGATCTAAATTGATCATGTACTACTTTATATATATTATTAGAATCAGACAATACTTCAAAACATATTTTTATAAAATTTATTAGAGAAGCTCCTCTAATATTAATTTTATTGGAATATGTTTTCAAAATTTCTTTCTGAAAATCAGTAAGGGCATATTCTTTTGGTTTTAATTCTCTTATTTTTCTTAACAATTCATAAACTATTGATTTCAATTTGAGTGAACAGATAATTCTATTGTCATCATCAACAAATTTAATAATGTCTCCCTCACTTGTGAGGGTTTCATTGTTTGTATGATCAACAGAAAGAACTTTAGTTCTACACCAATCCAAAAAGCTATCAAAAGTTTCAAATTGTGAATATTTACGATTTACACAAAGAGGCACATTGTTGTCCAACATGTAAAATGATGGAAATCCATCATTATCAACATATGTTACAGTAAACAAGTACAATTTTACACCATTGTTATCAGTACAAAATGTTTTACTAGTGATATGTTGGGAATTTTGAAAAATGATTTCTCCAGAAATCATTCCACCAACATGTTTTAAACATACTTTGATTAAAGTATCTCTTAGTTTTAAATCATTATGGAAAGCTTGGGCTATTTTGAATGAAGTGTTATTGTTATTATCACTATCACCAAAATATTTTGATAAAAAGCTACCATTTACAAAAGATGGTAAATCCACAATAAAAACAGCATTTTTACTACCAAAAATAAAGTATTGTATATTGTTATGAGAAGTGGTAGATACTCTTAATGCTTCCCCATTTTCTTTCTCCTCCGAAATTATCGAGTAGTTATTAAACAAATCTTTAACATTTTCAGGTCTTTTTGTATCTATTGGATAAGATTTATCCAAACCCATAAGAAGAGTATTAGTCTCGTCAGTAAATTCTAACAAAAACACTCCTCTAGCAATTGTTTCTTTTGCTCCAGGTATATTATTATATACATTTTCATCATTTCTGCCATAGTTTAGCAAATAAATTTCTTTTACCCCTTCAGGATAAACATTTTGAAATGATGGGTTAAACCAAACTTTTGGTTCATGAAAACCATTGCTTGAGGATGGTACTAAATTTCCTTTGTCATTTTTCAAATAACCTAGGGCTGCAAGGAGAGGAGTGTTTTGTAGAAATGTATTACAATTACAAGTAGGGGCGTAGTTCATTGAGTATAAATGTTGTTAATATATTGGCATCTATACAAAATTCAAATAATAATTGAATTTTCAATTTTTTTTATAAGTGTTACAAATAGGTTATATAGCCGGAAAAAACAGTATATATTCTATTTTATTGACAAATCTATTAATTTTTTATTAAATTTGGCCTTTTGTAACACTATTAAATAAGTATGTGCAACTTTCTTTATTTTGAACCATTTATAATCAAAATAGCTCATATCAGACAAACATATTATATCCTTGTATTTTACTAGTCCAGAATTATCTAATATATTCAATCCTTCATATTCACCATAATTTGCGCCTATATATGGCTTTAGTTTACACTTTTTAGATAATATATTTTTCCCATTTCTATCCCACACAGGAAGCCATACAAAAATACTCAAATGCTCATTTGATGATAGAATACTTTTTACAATATTTTCTGATGATAATTTAATAATCTCTTCAGAAAATGGAGGATTCATAGAATAATTTCCCTTAATAGGGATAAATTTAAAAAAATGATCCATAACTACCAAAATATTTTTCAATATCATAAAATGTGCTACAATATTTATCAGAATTTACATTTATGGCAGAACCGAATAATTCAAAATTAATATTATAATTTTTGTATAATTTATTCATAATATCAGGATGTACTGCCAGTTGTAAATTATACATTATTAGTATAATATTCCTTTTTATAAGGCAATATATTAATAAATCAATATCATAAATTATATCAACTTTGCTTGGTAATTTAATAAACCTTTTAACAAGTTTATCATATAATTTGTAATATATGTCAATATGATTATTCTGAAATGAAAGTGTTATTATCTTATTTTTCTCTGTTTTTATTACTTTTTGAGTGTCATATGATAAATTTTTATAGTAAATAATCAACAATTTCATAGAATTAATAAATTTGTTTTTAAGATCCAGTTCATCAATAATCTTGTCAATAATCTTGTTAAACTCACCAGATTTATATTTTCCTTTTGATAGTTTAACTCTCAAATTTTCTTTCAAGTTAGAAAAGTTTATAGGGTTTGTCGGTATAACCGGATCTTCACTAAAATCAAGATTATCCATAATAAAAACACTTAACATTTGATCCAGAATAACTTTGGCGGATTTTTTCCCAACAATATATTTTTCCGGAATATATTTTAACACAATTTTATTAAAATGATAAAATACATTTTCTAATAATTTTTCCCGTTTTAACTCCAATCTTGGATCTATTTTGTTAATAAGATATATTTTATCTTCATATAAGAATTCATAATTGTTATCCTTATATCTTTTCATATAATATTATATAATATTTAATAAGCAATATTATTGCTCTGTTAAAAATATATACATAACCAAAAAAATTGAAAAATATATATTTAATTGTAGCTAATAATAATTAATGATACCTACTCAATTTATAGACAATGTCAAAAGTGTCATCGAATATAATCTCATTAATATCTGCAATAATCAAAGAATTAGCTAATTTACCTATAAACTTTGATAAAATTAAAGATTATATACAAAACTTACCCGATGAAGATATAAATAAATTATATGAAATAGGAACAATGAAAATTCCTATAATATCTGCTATTTTATATCATACTGATCTACTGCAAATAGACATCATTTACGATATTATTGCTAATTTAATTGATAGATCTGCAGATGTAAATATGGTTGATGAGAATGGACTTTCTCCACTTATGTATTTTTTAAACCAAACAGGTGATTTAAAAAGTTATAATACATGGAGTTCTGAACAAGAAAATGCTATGACTCTGGAAGATGTCGAAATGCATGAAAAAAAAATTATTAAATTATTACTTGATAATGGAGCTGATCTTAATCATGTAACATTAGGTAATAAAACAATAATTGAAAAATATTTTGAATTTGGATGTTATCATATAATATTACATTTTCTAGAACTTTCTGATATTAATTTTAATACATTATTTTCTAATAATAAAACATTATTAGAAAATATAAATGACTTATTACGATCACCGGATTCATACTATATGCACAGATTTACTATGTATTATATATATGAAATAATTAAGTTAATAAAATAATAACTGAATATCTTGTTATTTACAAACATTTTTTTTATGCTTAATATATATTATTTTTCAAAAAATTGAACCATTAATGATAAGACTACCATACAATACAATACCACACATAAATGATAGCTACAAGAAAATTACTATTACAATATACCAATAAAAATAAACATTTAGGACAAATATTAGTGTATCATATAGTGGCTAACAGAAATAATGATATTGGTACATTGGATGACAATATTAGTGATTTACGCAAAGATTTCATTAACACAAACAATATCAATCAAAAACTATTCATAGCCTTCTATAACAATGATAAACGTGGTATGCTTGATTATTTTTTAGGTTGCAAAAATAAATTGATAAAATTGATTTTAGATAATGAGAAATTACACAAAATACCAGAAAATAAAAAATATACATATATTCGTAATATAATAGATACAGTAAATGATCATAATAATATGTTTAGAAACATAAATGAATGTATAATAGAAGATACATATATTAAAAATTTGTTAAAAGCAAACAAAAATATCATTGAAGATAACTTTTCTAGCCTTTATAAAACATATTTTTTAGATTTCTCGCGAAATAGAGATATCGATAAAGTCAAAAAAGATACATTAGAGCATAATAATATATGCTATGATTATGGATTTGATGATTGTGAGCATGTATTTACTAAAAGCTGTATAGATCAGATTATCAGTAAGATAAGAGAGAGATAAAAATTGATTAATTTATTCTAAATAATCTAAGCCGTATTGTTTGTTAATCATATATAAATACATTATGTCAAAAGTAGCAGAGAGTATAATATCACCAGCTGAAATGATAAGAAACATCGTCCAAGACATATATTATGACCATGTTGACGAATTAGATCCTCCCCATTGGGGGACAAAGACAAGAAACTGTACAATTTTTCCTAATTGTGAAAGTTGTGATAAATATATGGATGATGTTAATAATTGTATTGATAGAATAAATGATTTTAAGCAAGTATATTCAGAATTAAAAATTGAGACACATAATGCTAAAGGAAAACCTATTCTTATGATATATCCTATCCTATCCGATTTTAAAAACATTAAAATATACAACTATATTTTCAAAAAATGTTTAGAAAAAGATTTTTTGAATTTTGAGAAATTACAACTACTATCATATAATATTATATTTGACCTAGATATATTAGAAATTATTTGCAAAAATGGGTCTGATGCTCAAAAAGAATGGCTTACTGTAAAAGTAAAAAGTTTGCTATTAAGTGATAATGTTGAAGCTTCTATCAAAGATAAAATATTAATATATAACATAATCAACAGATATGGTTTGTTGAATAATAGTTTAACCACTAGTATAAATGATTTTGTAAATAGGAAAATAACCAGTTTACAAAAAGAATTAGAAGATTTGCAAGAATTTAGTGATGTTATTAATGCAGACTAAATTGTTTCTGACTTATTTTTTTAATTTATATACAGCAATAATTAGCAATATAACAAATATTATAATTATCCCATAAAAACCAACATACATACAAGTATTTTTCCCAGAGTACATCCTATTATAATAATCTTCAACTTGTTGGTATGATAATACAGATTTTTTATTTAATTTATTAATTTCATTATGAATATCAATTAACCATCTAGATAAACTAGATTTTGAGCATAATACTTCAGAAGTAAGAGGATAATCTCTAAGATGATCATCAAAATTAATTTTACATTTTTCACATGGTAAAACATTAGATAAATTCATAAAAAAATTATACATATTCTTTTTATCATCTATTGTGGGATTATCTGGATATGTAAATGTTATAGTATGCAAAAATGTCCATGTTGCCGGTCCCCATATATTAGGATTCATTAATTATATATTTAATATACATTTTATTGTTTTCTTCTCATGTATTCTCTTAATATATTATACACAAATCTGTTAACATATAAATCTCTTTTCTGATATACAAAATTAAATCCTCCTTTTTGGTTATTAATTGTATTTGAGGTATTATTATCAGTTGTATTTGGGATATAATTTTTAATCATATCTTTCCTGATTTTTTGAACAGAACTAATATAATCCTTTATCAAAGCAATATCTTTTGATGATATCCCTACTAATTCATCATTTAGCAAGTTAGTCTGATATCTATCTTTATACATCTCACTATTCATCCTATCTAAGCTAAAAGTATTTGGAACACATTTTTGAACCATATCTGGTGTTACATTATCAATAATACTAATAGTATCTTTTATAGGGTTATAGTTGTTATAAATAACATATTCTCCTATAAAAACCTTCTGAATTAAAGTATCATTTGGCCTTAATATATATGTTTTTTTAGGTGATGGGTCAGTAGCTGACATATAAAACCGACTTCCACCAATCCTCTTTGATACTCTATACCCAATACCATGAAGTAAAGATGCAATCAACAAATTATCTTTATTAGAGCTATACCTGATATCTATCATATCATCGATATAATTAATAGCATCTGCTTCATTATCTATAAATTCAGATATATTATCTACAAGATAAACATATTCTTTCAGAAAATTATAGACATAATTTCCATTCATATAATTTCCTTTAGCCCATGTAAATAATTTTTGAATTATTTTATCATTTTCATTAATTGCAATTTTAGGCATATGGCCAAATATATCGATTATTTCTTGTTCAGATATATTGTCATTGTATAATAATTTATTTTTACGGTCTGCTTCAACAAATTTTTCTAATATATCTTTATTTATAACATTATAATTTTTAGCCATATATTGCTTTTTTAGATATTTTAAAGTATCTTTATTTCTAATATTTTCATAAAATATACCTATACTATCTGAATATTTTAGTATATCATTAGCCATATTAACAAGTCCTTTACTATCACCATATTGATTAGAATATAATGATCTTAGTTCAGTATACCTATCATATCCATCTGCACTATATGCCATATTTTTTAAATTACCTCCTAATATATTGTGCATAGCCAGCAAATATATAAAATTATCACTAACTTCATACTTTCTACTATAGAAATAACTGATAGCTAATTCAGGAGATATTTCTAAAGATGACATTACCTGACTTATAGCATGCCCATATAGAGATTTAGTATAATCATTACCCAGTTTCTTAACAAATTGTTTTTCCATAAGAGAATCAAAAAATGACTCCATCTTTTTTGATTCTATCTTCCCAGTATCTTTGTTGAATCCAATACTTTCACTATCCTTAATTTTAGATACATGGCCCAATATATCTCTTTCTATAAATAGTTCCTCTGGATGCACTATATAAAACACACATTTAGGATCATATAATGTATTACTTGAATATCCTGTTTTATAGTAAACAGGAGGTTCTACAGAATTTTCATAATCATAAAACTTTGGATTTCCTGTATATGATACATACATTCCTTTATAAGAATATTGCTTACTTGCCATATTTTTAATTCCATATTTAAGAGTTTCAGGATTTGTAAGATCAATCTCTCTAATAAGAGGAGAATCATTTGCATCTGACCTTAATATATCAAATATAACCTGAGATACATCTGATATACTTATATCATATTGTGTTTTAATATTATCAGTTAATCCTTTTTCATATGTATAATAAGCCACACCGGGTGCTTTTCTTCCTACACGACCTCTTCTTTGTTTTCTAGATGCATCAGAAATATATCTAGTTTCAAGTTTTGATGTTTTACTGTCATAATCATAAACCTCAACTTTTTGTGTTCCCGTATCTACTACAAATACCAAACTATTTATAGTTATAGATGCTTCAGCTATAGTTGTTGCTATTATTACGGCACGTGTGTATGTTCCTACTGGAACCCTTTTCACATCTGATAAATCTGTATCATCATCAAATTTAATATGCCTGGGAATGGTATATTCTTTAATACTATCAGGTGTTAATTTTTCTATAAAATTTCTTTTTTCATTAGTTAATTTACTATGAAATGGCAATAATAATACATTATTTGGTAATTTGTTAATAAGATTATCAACAGATCTATGTATTTCTTTTAAACCGGGCCGAAATAATAATATTTCACCTGAAGCAGTACTATTAATAATATTTACAACTATATCATCAGCATCGTTATTTGGCATGTAATAATCATCAATTTTAAACCTAGTAGTAGCTCCGGGAGGAGATATATGCACTCGTCTATCTATATTAATCCTATCTAATTGATGTTCAATTAATGTATAGTTAAAGGGAAATAAGCGGTTATCATTAACATTTCTATAAAATCTTCTATATACAGGTTCATCCTCTTCCATTGTTGCACTAACAATAACCAATTTAATATCATTATTATAATAACATGAATATCTTAACAATGACAATATCATATCAATATATCTATTATGTTCATGGGCCTCATCAATCATAAATATATCATACAGATTATCTTCTTTAAATATAATATCTTTTGTTGTAGGATCCTTATAACTATTTTTGCATATTGGATTATCTTTAATTATTTGATAAAGTGTACCATCAGTTACTACTTTCAATGTTAATCCTTTAGATGATCCAGTATGTGACTTTTTTTTATGTTTAAATTGTAAATAATAGTTATCTGTAGGTGTATCCATAGATAAATCTGAACTAAATTCAGTTAATGGTACACCCATAGCAATTGCCATTCCAGTAGGATTTCCTTCTGTAGGTGATTGTCTAGGTTGTGAATTAGCTATTTTGCCTCTATTTTTGTAATCTATCATCTTAAGTCCATACAACATAAGTCTTGGAACAGCGGCAGATTTACCTACACCTGTTGCGCCAGTAACATATATTATTCTACAATGTATATATCTATGAAATAAGGCTATTTGAGATATCCACGAAAATGCATAAAATCCCATCCAATACATAGCATCTCCATCTATAATAGATTGCAAATATGATTTTTTAATATTTTTATATGTGTGCATCACCTCACTGAATTTTGTTCCTGTTAAAAAATAAAAGGTATTATTCCATCTTGACATATTTGGATCAAATACCATTGTTTTTAATGTATCTGTGACGTATTTTCCTTGTTTTTTTGTGTCTTTTGGTATGTACTTTTTATCAGTAACTTCTTTCAAAGGAGAAAATTCTGTCAAAATACCTTGCGATATAAGTACATCAAATATAATATCAATAATCCTCTTATGTATCATTTTGTAAATATCATTATTTATCTGTTCGACATCAGCTTTTTTTCCATAAGTATATTGAATATATCTACCTATATTAAACCATGACATTACATTATCATCTTCTTTAAAATTAAGTCTTGATAGTATCACAGTTTTGTCACTTGTTGATAAGCCTCGCCAGCACTTTGAATAGCTGCTAAAAGTATTATCTACTGTATAACTTGATAGAGATTTTGCATAATTATAAATATTTTTTAAAGTTAACTGTATATTTTTACTGTAACCTATAATAGTATTTGTCTGTTTCCCATACCATGTTGTGTCGTACTGTACTAATGAATTGGTAATAAAATCATATATCATATCAGCTGATATAGTTTGGGCTGATCGCATTATACTGTCATCATTTTTATCTTCTCTTATTATCTCATCATCTAAACTTAATTCAACATTTATCGGTACATATCCTCTTTCTATAGTATCATCTGATCGACCATATCTTTTATCAAAAAATACAGTTACAACTTTTGTAATATATTTTATAATATTTTGGCTATATCCATAAATACTTTCATTATTTTTGGTTGAATCTATAATACTATTCCATCTTTTTATAAAACTAGATCTATTACTATCTGTTAATTTTGTCCAATTTGTATTAATATCAAACTCAATATCAAATATACTATTAATTACATTTATAATCTGAGTTAATTTGTTATTTATATTTACATCAAAAATAAGCCATTTTATAGGGACTATGTCCTCATACAAATAATTCCTAATTACATTATATATATCACCAGTATATAACCCTCTATAACTTCTTTGATCATTATTATCTACTACTGGGTCATAATATGATATATTATTATTATCAAATGACTGTTTAGTTAATTTATATATATCTTTTGTTTTAACACTATCTAAAGAGTGTGGACGGATATTAAGCCAATTAACATGTAATTTATTAGATATAATCTGTATAGTATCTTTCAATAAATAATGATTATGTTCCAAATGTTCAACATTAAATTGTACTTCTTCTATAACATTATTAGGTAATCGTTTACATCTTCCATATTGAAGATTTGAAAATTCATATTTTCTTATATCAAGATCACCTGTATCCTGTTTTTGCACATAAATATCATTTAAGGATTTTATGTGTTGTGTACTTTTTCGCGAATCATCAACATAAGGTAATAAAAGATTTAGAAAACTTTTTATATCCTCATAATTATTTTGTGATAATTGGTGATAATATTTGCTTTTATTATTCATATCAAAATTAAATTTTGTGGCAGTAAAGTTAATAATATCAATAAGATATTTATGCAATAAATTTTTATGATTTACATTAAGATTTGGATACATATCATTTACAGCATACCCAATACTATTTTTAAATGTACTATCAATGTAATCCATATTTATCAATATATGTATATATTATATACAATATAGATAATTATGACAGATAAGGTTATACATATTAGCATAGATGGTTTGAATAGTAACAAAGTAAAAGATTTTATAAATAGTGGCAATTCGACAGGATTTAAACATTTTGTAAATGATGGACTTTATACTTATAATGCACGCACTGATAAATCATCTACATTAACATTACCTAATCATACATCAATGTTTACTAGTATGTCAGTTGAAAAACATGGTGTATCATTTAATAGTAATCAAAATGGGTATGTAATAAATTTTGATAATATATTTGATATATTAAAAAGGAATAATAAAAGCAGTGCTATGTATGTAGGGAAGGATAAGTTCAATATATACAAAACACGACCAGATATGTACTATATAAATCAAGAATATTCGAATATATATATATCAAGTGTTATCCGAAAATTTATAAAAGATACTGGAGGTATAAATGCTGATAAATGTAATTTATATGATTATACATTTATTCATTTACAAGAAACAGATTATATTGGTCATACAAATGGATGGGATAGTGAAGAATATAAAACACAAATAGCAGATATTGATATAGGTATATCAAAGATAATTAGATTAGTAAATCTTTACAAAAATATATGTAATATCACAATAATAGCAACCTCAGATCATGGTGGATACAAAGATAGTCATGGTGATAATAATAATCCTGAAAATTTTAATATACCTTTTTTTGTATATCATAATTACATAAAATATACTGACAATAACATATATGGAAAAAATATACATAATAGGATAGAGTATCCATATACAGAAAATCCAGATATAAATAATAAAAATCAACCTATAAGAAATGGTGATATAGGAAATCTTATTGCTGGAATATTACTGGGAAAAGGAAATATTATTAAGGGATCTCAGATAAATATAAAACAGAACCTTAATATATAATGAATTATGGCAAAAGCATAAATGGAAGAGAATGTATAGGAGAGTGTGTGGCAGAAAATAAATTATATATAAATCCACTAACACTAAGACCTATGTATAGTAATAATAATGAATGTCCTACATATCCATTTGAGGACAAAAAAACAAATAGAATAATATATTGGGATATTTGTGATAACCCAGTTACTAGTAAAAATGTTGAAGTAGAAAAAGATATATCACTCCCAAAATTCAGTTATCCACACAAATACTTTATAAACACATATTATAATATTAATTCTTTTGATGATTTGGCAGTATGGTTAGATAAAAATAAAAATAATCCGATTTTTACAAAAATAAGGTTATTAAAATATTCAATAGTTTCTTATTTAGGAACTATTAGTGAAATTGATGACTCAATAGTAGATGTATTTATTGAATATATCAAAAAAATATTAATTACTGATATATACAGAAAAGTATATATATATATAGATATTAAAGAGGATAAAATAAGTATTGCCAAAAAAAATAATAATAGAGGAACCAAAGGTCAAAAAATAATCGAAAAATTTAATTTTTTAATCTCAAGATTCGCAAATAATAGTTTTATATATAATTTTTTAGACGACTATACTAAGAGTAAAAATGTTACAGTTGATAATATTGAGACTGAGTATATAAAATATATTATTAAAAATATTATATAATGATATAATATAAATAATGTCATTATATATACAATCACCAAATGATTATATATTTACTCCATCAATTAACATTACAAATGATATATTATATAACCCAGGAATAAAACCATCAACAATTATTAAAACTGATTCAGATGATATATATATTATATCTGATACACCATTGTCACCCTTATCTCCTCTAACTCCATCTTTAAGACTAGATTATAGTAGGCCTATATTTGGATTATATGAGGATTTAAATTATAATAAGGATATAATTAAAAGGATGGTTAAATATATTCATTTAAAAGCATTAGATGAATGGTTAATTGAAGATTTAAATGATATACTGAATTATGTAGAAATAAAAGGCAATAAGGCAGATCTGATTAATAATTTAAGTAAATATAATCCAGGAACAGTACATAAAGAAGACATAAGAACATTAGAAAAAAAAGTAGATTTTATTGAGAGATATTTTTTATCAAGGAGTGTTATGCATAAATTAATTAAAAAATTTATACAAGAATCTGGGTATAATTATGTAGACCTTCCACATAGACAGGATCAAATAAAAAGATTTATTAAGGATAAATTGCTTAATATAATCAAAAAAGAAATTTCAAGAAAATAAAGTTAAACATTTATTATGTCATATCTGTATAAGTATGACAAGTAAGTCAAAAAAGACAAACAAGTCAAAGAGACTAATATTTCATGACTATTGGGATATTCAGGATAAATATGTAACAGATTATGGTAAACATACCATATTATTCATGCAAGTTGGGTCCTTTTATGAAGCATACTCTACAGATATCATAGGACCTAATTTAGAGAATCTATCAGAAATTTTAAATATCATTTTGACAAGGAAAAGTAAATCAAATCCTGTTGTAAATGAAACAAATCCATATATGCTAGGATTTCCTGATAGATATTTAGATAAGTATATGAAGATATTAATTCAAAATGGATATACTGTAGTCATATATGATCAAAAAAAAGTAAAAAATATAACAGGGAAAGAGGATATTTATAGAGAATTAGCAGGAGTTTATTCTCCTGGAACCTATACTGAACAAACATCACCAGATTCCAGTAATTTGATATGTATGTATATAAGTGATTTGAAAACAGATAGTGGTAGATATTTGCCATGTATTGCAGTGTCATCTATAGATCTATCTACAGGAGAAAATGTGGTGTATGAAAGTTATTCCACTGATAATGACACTAATTATGCATTAGATGAAACATTAAGATTTTTAACAGTTAATCCACCAAAAGAATTGATAATATACAAAGATAATACATCTGTTACTGATAGTTCTATTATATCATATTTAGAGTTAGATGATGTCAATTATACGATATGTGAAGGTGTTAATAAAAATTTTAAATTAGTAAGCTATACTCAAGCTGTATTATCTAAAATATTTCCTGATAGAGGAATGTTAAATCCTATAGAATATGTTGATCTTGAAAGATATCCATACAGTCTAATATGTTATATATTACTCCTTGAATTTGCTAGACAACATAAAAGTGATATCATATATAATATTGACAAACCTAAAATATTTGATGATCAAAATAATTTGATATTAGGAAATAATGCATCATATCAATTAAATGTTATTGAACATAACAGCAGAAATACACCAAATGTAAAATATAAGTGTTTGTTTGATGTTGTTAATCAGACATCTACTGCTATAGGTAGGAGATATCTAAAAAAAACACTAAATGCGCCATATATATCAATAGATATAATACAAAAAAGATTGGATTGTGTTGAAGAGTTTGTAAATAATGACAAATGGAAAAATGTAGAATTATTATTAAAAGGTATAGTTGATATAGAAAGATTATCACGAAAATTAGGATTTTATAAAATTCAACCATATGAACTAACAAATATGTATTTTAGTATAGAGAATGTTCTAAAACTAGCAGAATATCTTAAAAAATATCAAATGTTTGATACTATTAATATTAATAGTGATACTATTACTAATCTTAAAGAATTTATTAAAAATGTCCAACAGAAATTTAATACTGATATTATGGAAAGATTGAATTCAAATGATACATATGATGCTTTTTTTAGAGAAGGGATTAGTTCAGATATTGATAAAATGCAACGGGATATCAAAAACATTGAAACATTATTTAGTAATATAGAAACTGTATTGTCAAAATATGTTACAGATAGAGGAAAAGCTGTACTATCAAAAGGGAATAAGATGAAATTATGTAATAATTCACGTGATGGATATTTTTTTAAAATATCTGATAAGCGTGCAGAATCTTTAATTAAAAATATTAGCGGGAAAAAAGAGATTAAGATAACTGATAGTTATTCTATTGATATATCTACAATATATGTTAAGAATAATCCTAAAAATGGTAAAAAAATATTCTTTCCATTTTTGACAGATAAGGCTAAAGAGTTGGATTTACTTAAGATAAAAATAAAGGACATAGCTGTTGATATATATGTTAATATATTAAAATCATATAACGAAAAATATACAAAATATTTTAGAGATGCTTCTAATTTTGTTGGACTTGTGGATTTTATTAAATCTGCTGCAAAATGTGCCACGATGTATAATTATACAAAACCAGTAATAGTTAATAATAATAATTCATTTGTATGTTGTAAAGAATTAAGACATCCGATAGTTGAAAGAATAAGGGATGATGTAGAATATATTCCTCATGATTTATATATCGGAAAGGCAGAAGATAATGATTTAGAAGGTATGTTAATTTATGGATTAAATAGTTCTGGAAAAAGTACAATTATGAAATCAGTAGGTATTAGTATAATAATGGCCCAATGTGGGATGTATGTTCCAGCCAAAGAATATAAATTTATGCCATATAGGAGCTTGTTTACAAGAATATCAGGTGATGATAATATATTAAAAGGACTAAGTTCCTTTGCATTAGAAATGATAGAATTAAGGGCAATTTTAAAAAGAGCTGATAAAGGGACACTTATTATAGGAGATGAAGTGTGCAGGAGTACTGATATTATATCTGCAAATGCATTAGTATCAACAACTATAGAAATGTTATCAAAAACTGGATCAACCTTCATATTTGCTACTCATCTACATGATATTCCTACAATGGATAATATAGTAAATCTATCAAATGTAAAACCATTTCACTTAAATGTAACATATGATAATGATAAAGATAGACTTATTTTTGACCGCAAACTTAAGGAAGGATCTGGAGAAACTGTATATGGTGTTAAGGTTGCAAAATATCTTATTAATGATACAGAATTTATTAATAAATCTCAAAATATAGTAAACAAATTAACAAATATACCAGATAGTATTGTAAATAAAAAAAGGTCAAAGTATAATAAAACCTTATATATGGATAATTGTGGAATTTGTAAAAAAAATGTAAATACAACTGAAGATTTATTTGATACTCATCATATTAACTTTCAAAAAGACTGTAAAGACGGTTTTGTTAAAGATAAACCACATATTCAAATGAATAGTAAAGCCAATCTTATAGTTCTATGCAAAAAATGCCATCAATCATTACATGCGGGTAATTTAACTATAAGTAAATATATTGAAACATCAACCGGAAAAGATATAGATATAAAGATTAATAATGTAACTAATAAAAAAACTAATAGAAAATATACAGATGAGCATAGAATAGCTATTCAAAAGTTAAAAGGGAAATCGATGAGATATATAAAAAGTGAATTAAAAGAAAAATATAATATTAGTCCATCTAATTCATTTATATACAAAGTGCAAAAATCTGTTTGATATGTCTTACATGTATTAAACAATAAAAATTGATTTATTAATAGTTTGAACTATAATTGGTATATACAATACTATCAATTATAGCAAATAATAAAGATGTCTAAAGTAGCCAGCAACATAAAACCAGTATATGAATTGTTTGTGGAAGAAACAGAAAAAATAGAACCTGATGTTGATATATTAGAATCTCTTATTGATAGATTATCACAAGAGGATATTAGTAGGATAACTGAACTAATATTATTACCCAATAAAAAATTGGATAAATTACCAAATAATATAGATAACCTTACTAATTTACAAATTTTGAATTGTTATAGAAATAAAATAAATGTATTGTCTGACAGTATAGGTAATCTTACTAATTTACAAGATTTTGATTGTTCTGATAATGAAATAAGTGTATTACCTGATAGTATATATAACCTTACTAATTTACAATATTTTCATTGTTATAGAAATAAAATAAGTAAAATTCCAGATAGTATAGGTAATCTTACTAATTTACAATATTTTCATTGTTTTGATAATCAGATAAGTAATTTGCCATATAGTATAGGTAACCTTACTAATTTACAATATTTTTATTGTGATGATAATGAAATAAGTAAAATTCCAGATAGTATAGGTAACCTTACTAATTTACAAGAATTTGATTGTTCTGATAATAAGATAAATGTAATTCCTAAAAGTATAGGTAACCTTACTAATTTACAAAATTTTTATTGTTTTGATAATAAGATAAATGTAATTCCTAAAAGTATAGGTAACCTTACTAATTTACGATGTTTTTCTTGTTCTAATAATCAACTAAGTGAAATACCCAAGTGGTTAAAAGATATGAAAAAAATTGATTTATTAATAGTTTGATACTATATTTTTATGATATATTATTTGCCATGTACAGATTAACTATATCAACATATAATATGCTTGCTACTGGTTTAGACCAGTATCATAGAAATATTAAGGATAAAATAATATCTTCAGATCAAAGAGTAACCAAAGTAATAGAAGATACAGCTGATCTTGTTAACAAGTCAGATATAGTATGTTTACAAGAGGTATGTGATAATATATATAGTGGATTAAATAAAACAATCAATCATAAAAAATATAGTATTTTAAGAGAACAATATGGTAATGTATGGAATAATTATATGGGGATTTGTATCGTATATGATCATGATCAACTATCTGTAACCGACTATAGGTCATTTAGACCTAGTGATTTTATTGATTTTAGTAAAGAGATAAATAAATTAGAAAAAAGCAGGCCAAAATATACATTTATTGAACATATATTATATTATATATTCAAAGATTATCATAAAGAAGAAAATAAGTTAATTGATAACAAAATTAATATATGCAACACAATAAAGAGAAGATGGAATAAAGTTATGCTAGCAAAATTTACAACTAATGGGGAAATTGACGAAAATAATCAAGACATATGGGTATGTAATATACACATGCCATGTATATATCAGCAAGAATATGATGAATACATAAATAAATATATTGATGTAGTCAAATCTATAATAGAAGAAACAGCAGGAAATGATACAGTCTTCTTTTGTGGAGATTTTAATTTCACTCCAGATAGTAATAAATACAAAGAATTATTGAATAAAAATAATAAAAAACAAGAATATTACGATTATACCAGAAATATTAATGTATCTACAAGAGCATTAACAAATATGAATGATGGTTTGATATTTCGTGATAAGTTAGATTATATATTTTGCAATAAAGTTATTGAAAATATATCGACAGAAGCGTTATATGATGATGCTAAACAGTGGTGTATACCAAATGAAAATTCAGGATCTGATCATTTAGCTATAATTGCAAGTTTTCATTTATAATTCAATATTTGGTACAACATCAATATATTTGTTTTTATCTAATATTAATAATTGTACCCATACAATTTTATCCTTATAATTATATTGATGTTCCATATCAACATCAATATTGTCAGCAATGTTATTGAGTATTTGATTTAATCTATCTAGATAAACTTCTGTATTTTTGTTATCAATATCAACTATAGATATACTATTCTCTACTATAGCAGTATATTCATTTACTGGATAATCTTTTGAACCTTCCCTATGAAATATCCACCGATTATCTTCAAAATCAAATCCACCTACTTTATGCTGATATCTATTTAGTATTGTTTCAGTTTTTTTTATAAATACATCTAGTGTCATGTGTTTTACTGGCTTAATATCTATATTATCAAATTCATATGTTAATAGTATACGTCTAATATCCTTATTGCTAAGACATTTTATAGCACAATATTTCATTTCTTCAGGAGTCATCTTATCATAATTCTTATTTATATATTCAGCTAGTTCAGGATTGCCAAGGTCCTCTTCTTTTGTTCCATAATTTGAATTATTATCAATTAATGATAGAATATTATATTTATTCATCTTATAATCTGCTCTATTAACACTATAAAACTTTATACTAAATAAATTAATGTTTTATTGTAATACCATCCTTAGTTATTTTTAATGCTGGTATTGATTCTATTTTAGTATTTCGTCTATCATATATAACATGTTTTTGTCTGTTTAATTTTTTAGCCTTAATCATAGGAATAATCTCTGTTAATATATTTTCCCGTAATGGGGAATCATAATTGTTATTTACATAGTTATTTATTAATTTAATCCTATAACTAATCTGTAATTTGCTCCATGCTTTCATATAAACGTATCTATCAACATCAGCTATCATTTCTTCTCTTTGAGACACTAATTTCTTTTTTTCTGGCTTATATTTGTTAATTATAGTCTGAAGTTGTTTAATAGTATCGGCTTTCCATTCACTATTATCACTATCTTCACAATTTTTTAGATATTCTATCTGGTTTATAAATTTAATAACAAACATTTCATGTCGTATGCTATCTATATCTACCATTTATATGGTTAGTATATCTAGATATCCCTTTATAATATATATTTATCAATTTTTCTTAAATTATGTAGTATATATATAATGGGTATGTATACTATTTTAGAATCAATAAATCAAAAATATATATTTATATATGTTGTTATTATTTTAGTATTTATACTATATTTTAGGAAAAAAGTTATCGGTATTAATGTACTTCTTGCATTATTTATAGCATATCTTGTTATTTGGTATATATATGAAAAAAATAATATGCTTAATATTATTGAAGAGAAGCAACAAGATACAAAATTTAATTCAATTATACCGAAACCTAAAAAGATAAGAGAATATGATGACATATTAGATCTTATATTTTCAATACAGGATTTTTATGCATACAATCCTCAAGCATATGAAGAACTTATTGATAATCTGGATTCATTTTTTATTATATATGAAAAAATATTTATAACACAATATTTATCAGATCATAACTATCAGATAGCAGAAAGTAAAAAGCAAAACGCTTTAAATGTATTACATTCTCTTATATTTAAGTTACCAAATAATAAGATTATAACAGATAAATTAAATAGAGCTCATAAAAGATTAGAAACTTTATTAAATAGATATTTAAATGAATTATATGATAAATGTAGAGAAAAACGTATATTGGGTGATATAGATATAAATACTAGAGCAATAAATATTGGACCAAAGGAGTATAATACATATACAAATTTAGATAAAGAATTTACGTATCAGATATACTAATATTTTATCATATATATTATATGAATAATAAAGGAAAATATTATACATTTATTTCACATAATGAATATAACAAAAAACCAAAAGAGGAAATATATACCAAATATTACCAGATAGCCTCTTATCAACATCCAAAGACAGCCAAATATCATATTATTAAATATATCATCAATGATGATATACAAATAGCAGATATAAGTGAATATATGCTTACAAAAAAACAATTAAAACAACTCTATAAATCAATAAAAATACATGAATACAAATCATACCCAGTATATACATTAAATAATACTCCATCTCCTCATTATTCTGATTTATTGGCTTCTCGATCATCTATTCTCAATAATAGGTATAATTATACTGGTTATGCGCCATTCTAGTGCTATTTCTCAAAAAAATTGACAAATTAATAATATATATATAACACAACATAATACATAATATATGGATTATTTGAAATACATAGACCAAAATAAAAAGATTAACAAATTTAAAAATTTATGTGGCATGGTGTACACCATTAATATGTATTTATTTGTTATTTTGAATTCATTATTAGGAGATAAAATATCAACAAAATTACTAAATTTGCCATATGATAAATTAGAGTTAGCTTATCATACAATTATAAATTTATCTGATATAAGTAAACCAGAAAAGAAATTTTTTAATAAATTAGTAAAATATACACATACGTACAAAATAGGCCGTAATACTAATTATATAGATGGAATTACAGATTTATTTAACAGTACATCTGGTCTTCTAACATGTGAAGATGGTCCAATTATACTTGAATGTTTGGAATTTTCCAAAAATATAAAATTTACATAATTAATTTATAGCAACCATTAAATCATAAAAATATATAAATATGAGTATGATTATTAGTACAATCCCTAAATAAAATAGGCGGCCATCTTTTGTAAATGTATTAAAATTTATATTGAACAACAAAAGATCATCTAATATACTAAGTAAAGTATCTTTTGCTCCGATTGCTATATTTCCTATAGATTGATTATATATAGGTAATGGCTCTACTTGTCTATTTAATATAGCTAGTTTTTCATCTAATCTTTTTCTCATTTCTATGCGACGTCTATCTTTGTATTGTTCAAAGTCTCTATTGAACCTATTTATTTCATACCTATCTTCATTAAGTTTATATATATATTTGCCATCATTTGTCTTTATCATATCATTATGAAATACTCCTTGATCTACACCTATATCCATAAAAAATTGATATATTATTTGTATATAAAAATATATATAAATAATCAGTATATATGTTATTCTTCAAGTGCCCAACATGCAAGACTCTTTTGGCAGATAAACAGATTCCATTTGAGGAAGGGATGGACAAAATATGCAATGATACAAAACTAACTGATGAGCAAAAAGATAAGAAGAGAAAAGAACTTCTTGATAAGTTAGAATTACATAGATATTGTTGTAGAATGAGAATATTAACTTATACAAGAGAAGAGTTAATATTAGTATAATATTAATTATTAAGTTGTTTTTCTTTTTTTTCTTTTTTTATCATACGTCTTCTCTTTTTAGAGAACCTATGATTTCTTCTAGGTGATCCGGGTTCTTTATTTGGATCTGTTTGTAATGGTATAATAGATTTTACCATTCCGACCCCTCTAGTTGTTCCTTCCCTAAAAAAGAAAGTAGCGCCTTCTTCAACAAATTCTGGATGGCCTATAAATCTAAAATTTACTGTAGCCTCATCACCTAATTTAAGGTGTTTATCTTCATCCATTTTGATTCTAGCGGTTTGTCGTATAGTGCCACAATGTATAACTGGAGTGTAATTATTAGATATAGTAGTTGAATGGTTCAATACTTTTACTAAAGCTATAAACTCATAACATACATTCTTAATATCCATACCCTTTTTAATTAGAATCATTCCTTTTTTAACTTTATTAGTATTGATTATAAGTTTTTTATTAGTACTACGAATAGCTAAACATCCATATTGTTTATCATGTAATTCTTTAATTGATGTCTTACAATTATCATGTAATGACCATATACGAACAGGAATAAACTCCTTCCCATACGGACCAAATAACATTTCATCGCCTATTTTTATAGATTGTCCTTTACTAACACCACTTACTACTGTACCTATACCTCTAGGATTAAATTTTGATTCAATATAAAATACTGTTCCAACATCTCCTTCTTTCATGGACCATACTGATCTTGGTTTTAAATTATACATAGCATGTCTTATTACATCAAAATAATATCCAGTTGTATTTGATATTGTTATAACAGGAACTATATTTGAACTATTTTCCATTAGATCTACTATATTTTTAACCTTTATTTTTGCCACATCTTCTTTTTCAGCTAATTCATTCGCTGGTAATTGGATATCATTCAGTCCATTAATAACATATCCTTTTTTATTGTACCTCTTAAGTATCTTTTTAATAGATATAATAGATCTATTATAAATTTTAGGATTGTCTTTAACAAGATCTACACGAGTGACTATTATTATAAAAGGAATATTCATATACAACAATATACCTAAATGTTCCTTTGTCATAGGCAACATACCTCTATTTGCTGCTACTACTAAAACTGCATAATCTGGAAAATATCCAGTAATCCCGTAAAGAGTGGTTTTTAGATATTTTTCATGACCACATAAATCAACAAGAACTAAATTTTTATTATCTTCTGTTTTAATAGTTCTAACAGATATATCAGATGTTTTGCCAGATTCTTTTTCATGAGGATGTTTTGCCACTTTATTTCTAGCATATCCATTTCCATCATCTAATTCTCCGTGGGCCATTACACCTATAAAGGAACTATTGTGGACAACTGAATAATCTGATAACATAAAACGCTTATTATTATCCACACTAAATCCATAATATTCACCTGTTCCTATACACTCAATACTAAAATATAATTTATCTTGCGTTGTGTTATTTCTAAACCATCTTAATTTTTTATTTTCAGATTCGATATAATCTTCGACAGATATTTCGACTAACTTATCATTATTATCCAACAAACACAAAATATGTTTTCCATTTACTACATATTTTTTTTTATCATCTGTTTTAATCTTGTATAATAGACCTATACCTGAATGAACTTCAAGAACTGTTCTTTTTGTAAAATCATCACCTAATAGAATATCTCCTATATCAACATTTTCAACATTAATATGTTTATAATTAAATTTCATTATGGCTGTTCCTTTACCGAAACATTTACCACTATCTACACTGCCTGTAAGGACAACACAGACATCTTTATCAGACATTAATATTAAATTTAATATTAAATGTTTATATATTTTGGATTAATAAAAATGATGCATATAAAATTATATAAATATACATATTATAATATGGCAAAATCTACAAAATTATCTGATATTGTAATTGAAAATATCAAAAATAATAATAATAATACAAAAAAATATAAGGAGGATGATATGATTGATATTGTGGTATGTATATCAGAAGATATACATGAAAAGACAAAATATAAAATATGTTCGCAAAATATAATAAAATCAATAAGTAGGAATATACATTATTCTAAGGATAAGGATGTATATTATTTTGATGTAACAAATAAAAATTCAGATTTTAAAGACTTTTATAAAATATTGAAAGAAAATATAATTGATGCTGAAGTGGATGAACTAGAAGAATTAGAAAGTAAGTTATCAAAAGACATTTCTGGGTCAACATACAAATATCCTACAGAAAAAGAATATAATCTTATTAAACGATTAGACAAAGAATATGGCCCATACGGTACACAATGGATACATGATGTGCAAATAGATGATAAATATGATAGAATTATTAAAAGAAGAGAACAGCAATACTATATACTTAGAGATATTGAATTGCCAGAACAAAGAAGTCCCGAATGGTTTAAAATGCGGTCAACAAGAATAACTGCAAGTGATATAGGTACTGTTTTAGGAGATAATAAATATGAACCAGAATATAAATTTATATTAAAAAAAACAATAGGATCTACATTTACATCAAATAAATTTTGTTATCATGGGAAAAAGTTGGAAGAGATAGCAACTTTAATATATCAATATAGGATGAATGTTAAAGTTGAAGAATTTGGGCTTATGGAGCATCCAAAATATAATTTCTTAGGTGCTAGTCCAGATGGTATCTGTTCTCCATATAAGTTAGATGGTAAACATAAAACAGAATTTGTAGGGAGAATGTTAGAGATAAAATGTCCATTATCAAGAGATATAAATAAAATCGGGCCGATAAAAGGATATATATGCCCAATATATTATTGGGATCAGGTTCAGATACAACTTGAATGCTGCGATCTAGATGAGTGTGATTTTTTACAATGTAAATTAAGAGAATATACAGATAGGGACGAATTTATAAATGATACAGATGAATTAGAACCATTTAGATCTAAAAAATATAAATATGAAAAAGGTTGTCTTATCCAACTTTTGCCTAAAGACAAAATATCAGAACCGTACTGGCAAACAGTATGGGATTCTGCATCATTTATTTACCCAGATAAAATAGAAATGACACCATATGAATGTGATATATGGATCGCAAAACAGATGCAGGAGATAGCCACAAATTCTAAATATTATAAATATGTATTTGATAAAGTTATATATTGGAGATTAGAAGACCTATCAAATGTAACTATAAATAGAGATAGAGAATGGTTCAAAGATAGTTTCCCAAAACTAAAAAAAATGTGGGATAGAGTATTATTCTTTAGAAATAATCCAGATAAATTAGATATATTCACTAGATATATAAATACAAGGCCAAAGAAAATGAATAAGGATATAATGAAAGTAGCTGATACTATAATAAATACAAAAAGTAAAGTATATGATAAAAATATTAAAAATATATTAAATAAAATAAAAAAGGAAGAAGATAAATTACAAGAAAAAAAAGAAAAGTTATCTCAATCAGATAGATACATAAATAGTGGATATGATGATAGGGAGAAATATTCTGAATTTGAAGAATATGCATTTAGTGATGATGAAAACTAAAATAAAATTGATAATTTAATTTAATGATAATATATACTATTATATATATTATTATTATGTCTAAAACAGATATAACTACAAATGAGATCGATGAAAATCCAAACAAGAGACTTAGCGAAATAAGTGGTTATGATAAAAAAAATGATGTGGAAAAATATCAAGAGATAGTTCTTGACGAGATTATATATAATAATACAAATTATTATATCGATGAAAATGAATCTATATATGATGAAGATGGAAAATATGTAGGTTTTAGAGATCCCGTATGCCCTAAGAAAATAATTTTTTTTAATGATATAAAAAAAATGTTAAACAATTAATAATTTTTGTAAAGATTTCTTTATTTATTATATATTAATAGAATGAACAATAACTTTGATATACTTATAGGACCAAATGATAAAAAATGTGCATATGGAAGGACGTTCAATAATGGATCATGTATAGATGTGGAGTTGTTACATCTTATGGCAAAAGGTTTCAATGAATCTATAAGAAGGGATAATATGTCAAAAAATTACATAATAAACATAAATAATTCTAGATTACATAATGATCCTATTAATTATAAAATTTATCTATTAAAGGAGTTTTCAGTGAAAATGAAAAATTTATACAAATGTACTACACAAAAATGCTGGATAGAGCAGAACTTTGTAAATTTAATATTAGATTTTGCAGAAAATAAGGTGCATAATAAAACAGATAATACTAAACTTGAACAATTAACAAAATATACATTTGCTCCAGATGGCCCCAAATGCGATGAATGGTTATCTACTAAAAATATAGAAGATTATTTTGATCAGATAATGAAAATTGATAATAACTTTAAATTTTTAGGTGCAGTTCCAAGAGATTTTGATAATCTTCCTATACTTGGCTTATCTGATTTAAATTTTGATAAATATGCTAACAGAGGAATACATAAATTTGGAATAGTATTCAATCTGGATAAACATACAGAATCTGGATCACATTGGGTTATGATGTATTCTGATATTAAAAAAGGAACAGTATATTTTGCTGATTCGTATGGGATGAAACCAAACAAGGAATTTATTGATCTTATGAATAAATTTAAAAAATATATTATAAGCAAAAATATAACACCAGATATAAAAATATCTAATATAAAACATCAAAAAAGTAATTCAGAGTGTGGTATGTATTCTATGTATTTTATTAATTTTTTTAGGACAGGAGGATTATTTGAGAATATTTCAAATAATAAAGTTCCAGATAGTTTTGTATATAATTTAAGAGAAAAATATTTTTATGTTGATAATAAATCTTGCAAAATACCTAAAATACTAAGATCTTAAATCACATCTCTTCCCTCTTTCATTCCATGAGCACTTATAATTAGATTGAAAATAACATGTTCTTGGACTATTTAAATTAGGCGTTGGGCATGGATCAGATCTCAACCTTATTTTACTTAATCTTTTTTGTTCCATATCATATTCTCTTTCTAAACGGTTTATTTTATCTAATTCATGTTTATGTTTTCTTTCTTGAATTATATAAATTATTATTATAGCTAGAGTAACTAAAAGTATTCCGATAAAATATATATTCTTAAATATTGACATTATATATATTAATTGTACATATAATGTTTGATCATCATAATAATTTATTCTAACATATCTATTTGAATATCCATTAAATATGTATCACCGCCAAAATCATATAAATATTTATCACTTGATGTTTCATCTGTCCTTATTTTAATATCCAATTCTGATAATTCAATAGTTTTATCGAAATTTATTGTAGAAGGAAATTTTGGCGGATTATCAAAGTTATATATTAATATTGGTTTGGATTTTGATATATTTTCAAAATATATGTATAAATCAGAATAGTATTTTAAATTTATACAATTTTCAGATCTATACACATTCTTTCCAATATACGAATCATATTTAAATCCCAGTAATTTCAATATACTATTATCACATAGATTTATATCAAATAAAGTCTGACTACTGAATATAACACGTTGTTGATTATCTATTCTTGTGTATATACCATATAGTTTTAATTCATTATTTAATGTATCTATCAGTTTGTATATATCGTATACACCATCTGGTATAATTACTTTAATATCTTTATTATTATCAGTTAATAATAATAATCTATTATTATCTTCTGTTATATTATTCTTTCTATCTGGTATAGACAGATCAGTTATAGATATACTTTTAACGTGTTTATATGGATTTTCTGTAAAATCTAGGACACAGTCACTATAATATTCAGGGTCCATATTTTCTGATGGATCTATTTGTAAATTTATAGATACTATTTTATTTTCATTTTCAGTTTCATTATTTATATTATCAAATGTATTGTTTTGTAATATATTTGTACTATCATCATATTGATTATCATTATCAGAAATAAATATGTTAGATTGTAATTTATTAGCAGAATTTTTCATATCATTTATTATTGATTTCCATTGATTAGATGTACATGTCTGTACCATTACTGGATTAATTTGAGGAAAATTCTTATGACTTTCAAATATTGTTGTTTTTAATTGACTTATATATTCATCTAATTGATCATCACTTGCTGCTGCTAACAACTCATAACATATTTCATTCATTGCCCACCCACCCCCGTTAAAGTTTAAATGATTGTTATGAGAATACATATTTTGTAATTGTAATATTTTATTAATATCCATATTATTTTGTTGCTGATTTTGTTGCATTGTATATGGAGATATAGTCGGATCAAATTTACTTTTCCTATTTTGATTTTTACTCAATTCATTATCAAAATTTTCTCTTTCATTTATAATGTGATTTAGTCCGTTATTAACATTTGTATCTATATAATTATTATTATTTGATGTATTTTGCATACTCATTATATTCATCGGATTTACCATACTCATATCTCCATTAATTTGATTTTGCATTTGATTTGACATTTGATTAGGCATTTGATTTTGCATTTGATTTGACATTTGATTTTGCATTTGATTTTGCATTTGATTAGGATAAGACATTTGATTTGGCATTTGATTTTGCATTTGATTTGGCATTTGATTTGGATAAGATATTTGATTTGGCATTTGATTTGGATAAGACATTTGATTTGGATAAGACATTTGGTTTGGCATATCCATTTTCCTTTTTGGAGCATATCCTCTGGTATCAGTTCCATCAAGAGCAAAATTTATTTCTTGTGGTTTTTGTTGCCCATTATTCATATTAGTATTGTATGTATTAACCATGTTATTATTTTGGTTAATCGGTTGGTATGATTCATCTAATGAACTGAAAGTTATTTGATTT
>Ga0209692_10001243_pt1 | contig 37014 bp, 55 predicted proteins | sample tdDd472_FD_187129 | JGI IMG/M metagenome (GOLD analysis project Ga0209692, IMG submission 187129) | Marine sediment microbial communities from the Atlantic coast under amendment with organic carbon and nitrate - tdDd47.2 (SPAdes)... | ecosystem: Environmental > Aquatic > Marine > Coastal >...
GGTGAACTTCTCCATCACCGCGTCCTGCTGCTTGACCCGGTCGGTGAGCTGCTTGAGCAGGTCCACCTTCTCGAGCTTCTTGAGCTGGCGGACGCTGTTGGCCCACTCGATCTCACGCTTTGACGCATTGAGCGCAGCGTTCATGTCGTCGTGGAGCATCGCCCGCTGGCCGGCTAGCGACCAGAGCTGCTCGTTGAGAACCCCGTATTCGACCTGGGTGGCGATGAGGCCGTCGTCCAACCGGGCGCGCGCCTTCGCTATGCGCGCCGTGACGTCGGCGAGGGCCTCATTGATCTCGTCGTCATCCACTGCGGACGATGTCCCGTGCCCGACGCGCCCTGACGTTCGGGGAACGGGTCTTGCCGGCCATCACCTGCTCGAGGGTCTCATCGACGGTCTTCTGCAGGATGATGGTGTGCCGCCCCCCGGTCGTCAGGTAGCGGCGCCCCTTGTTCCACTCGCGCTGAAGCATCCCGCCATAGCCGTTCGCGCGGGCCTTGCCCCGCTTGCCTCGAGGTCCGTAGATGCGAGCTCGGGCCTTCACCTCGGAGCCGGTCACCTTCGAGCCTCGCAGGCGGTCGTGGTAGTAGCCCGAGTCGATGAGCCAGCGGCCGCCCCCCTCTTGCTTGCGAGGTGTGCGTCGGCCGGTCGACGGGTCTTCACCCGCGAGGACGTTGATCCAGACGTTGCCGGCCAGGCCGTTGCGCATCATCTCGGCGAACAGGCGCGCGTCGAGGTCGACCGCCCACGGGTTCCACTCCCACTCGAACGAGAACCCCTTGAACTGCCGCCGCGGGCGTGACCGCTTGGGGAAGATGACGATCTTCTCCCGCCCGTTGCTCTTTCCGAGCATGGATTGGGCTGCTGGGAGGAAGATCGGCATTCGGCCTCGCAGAGGGGTCTAGCTCCCGGCCAGCGGTCGCCGAACAAAAAAGGTACCCGAAAAACGAAGAGCCTCCGGGCAGTTGCTCCCCTCCACGTGCGGGAAATCCGCAACCCGGAGGGTTGGGGGTGGCGCGCTCTCGGCGCTACCTGTCGCGTTCGTAGTAAACGTCGACCAGGGTCTTGAAAGCGATCCCTGCGTCGTCGAGGTTCGTGCCCGTCGAGTCGAACTGCAGGGTGGGCGGAGTGCTGGTGACAAGGTAGCGCGCGAGCACCCCATCGCCGCCCGATCGCGTGCCCGCGGCGACGGCAAACAGGTCGACGGCCGTCATCAATCCATCTGGATCGGCCGATGTGCCGATTACAAGGTCCAACGCACTGAGGTCGCCGTCGCCGTCGCCATCGCCGTCGCCGTCGCCATCGCCGTCACCATCGCCATCGCCGCTGTCGGTGGCGATTACGATCGGTGTGGCGCGCGCGTGGGACCAGGCCACCTCGCCAGCAGGCGCGTCGGGGATGGCCACGTCCTGGGACGTGTCCGCGTCGCTGATGTCCTCCTCCGAGATCGTGAACTGAATGTGGCCGAATACTCGGCCACCTAGCTGTTGCTTCTCGTGCTTGATGACTTGTGACATGGCTGGCTCCTCACGTGGACGTGTAGTAGGCGGTGCCCTTCACGGTGCCGCCCCCCGCGGTTACGTACAGGCCCTCGCCTGCAGCTGTCTCGAGTAGGTCCTGGATGCCGTCACCCAGCTCGATGGAGGTGTTCGCGGGAACAAACATCTCGAGGAGCGTGGTGCCGGGCCCGGTACCGCTCGTGAAGGTGATGATGCCGGCGGTGGCGTTGCCCACGACGAGGCGCCGGCACTTGTGCGTCTGTCCGGTGGCGGCCGCCACGATGGCGCCATCACCGGAGAATGGGGCAGCGGTCAGCATGGGTCAGCGCTCCAGGTCCACGCCCTCGGCGCGGAGTAGGGTCAGGACGGCGTCGAGCTCGGCCAGGGTCGGCTCGATGTCGGCCTCGGTGAGGGTGTCGGCCTCAGCACCCCCACCAGAGCGGGCGGAGATGAGGCTGCGGATGAGCTCCCCAGCGCGCTCCACGAGGTAGGAGATGCCGGAGGTGGCAAGGTCGGCCCCTACGCATGGGGCGATCTGGGCCTGAGGGAGGTCGGTGCAGGTGAGGACCCGATCCACGTCGATGTGGTTGAGGGCCTTTTGGGCCTCCTCCCACGGGGTCCCGAAGTGGGCGCAGGCGGTGAGGCTCAGGCACAGGAGCGTGGCGAGGCCGGCCTTAGCGGCGGCCTCGGCCGTCTCCCGGATGCGGTCCCCTAGCTTATGGGCGGCATCAGGCTCGCCGTAGACGTGAATGGCGGTGATCGGGGTCATGTCGGGCTTGATGACCTCCTGGGGGACACCGCGGGTGCCGTTCTTGGCGATGTCGCCCGTGTTGGAGGCGATCTGCTCGAGGCGCATCTCCCCGATCATGGCGCTTTTGCCGAAGGTCTGGACGAAGCCCTTGAACGTGTCGACGGCCTCGGGCACCAGCTGGAAGGCCTTGGTCTGAGCCTTCATGCGGGCGAGCAGCGCGTCCCCGAGCTGGCGCCAAACGATGGTGAACACGCCCAGGACGACGAATGCCCAAGGGGCTGTGATAGCGAGGTTGTCGAGGGCCTCAGTGGACATCGTTGGCCTGCGCGTCGTCGAATTCCAGCTCGCCGACCTTGATGGACAGCGACTGGGCGTCCTTGATGGGGCCTCGGAGCTTGGCGAGCTGGCCCGGGGCCACGTAGGCGCCGACGGCCGCGATAAGCATCCAGATGTGCTCGGTGTCCAGCCCCAGGAGCTCGGACATCGAGATGACGAGCACCGTGGCGATGGTGAGCCAGAGCTTGCGGGATTTGAGCTTGTCGAGCATGGGCGTCCTCTCTGGAATTGCGGAAGCCCGCGCCGTTTCCGGGCGGGCTTCGGTTGCGGGGGCCGGACTCGAACCAGCGACCTCCGGATTATGAGTCCGGTGCTCTGCCAACTGCGCTACCCCACAAATGGAGGTGGCCGGCCCGCGAGTGCGAGTCGGCCATCCTGACGCCATCGTGGGGGTGTTTTCGGGGGTTCGCCAGCGATAAAATCAGTGGAAATCCGGCAAAATCCACTATTAACGGTGTTAATCCGTCATGGGTCTGGAGATTTTTCGGAGGAGACCTCGGCCTCTACGTCGCCAAAGGCATTGACCTTGTAGCCGTACGGCGCCTCCACGCGGAATCCCGTTGCCCTCAACAGCTCTATAACATCCGCCAAATAGACCCTTGCTTGGGTGGGGTGCCAGCGCCCCTCGTCACGTGAAATTTGGATCTCGGCGCCCTCGAAGCCATCGCGGCCGTGATCAATTCTCATCATCAGGGTTGCCGAATCGGACTCATCCTGATTATCACTCAATGGGTCGTCTGCGCAGACGCCCACCGCCCTGCTACCCGAAGGGCCTGGACGCATCCAGAGTTGAAAGCCGCACGAATCCTCGTAATCGAGCCTCAGCAGGGCGTCCCATACGTATCCAGGTGGGAGTGGGTAGAATTCTACCTCTCCCGTTTTTAGGTCAAACCGATCGCCAGTCAAAGCCGCCTCCAGTATATCACTCGCCCCTCGCCTTCTTGAGGGCGTCGAGGATGCGTTCGGAGGCCCCCTGCGCCCCTCTGACGCGTGCCATCACGCGCGTGCCTGATTCGGTATCTGGGATGCAGTGTCGCTCGGCCAAAATCTTCTGAGCCTCCGCCTCCATCGCCTTGACCTCCTTGCGGGCCTGGGCGAGCTCGCGGCCGATATCCCTGATCCTCTCCTGGCTCTCGTGGTGCACGACAGCGAATCGCCTGCACACTACGCGAAGCGCCTCCGCCATGGACTCCGTGGTGGCTCGCGCCTTGTCCCGCTCAGCCCGGAGGATGGAGGCGTAGCGGATGAGTACGAGCGACAGGTGGGCCATCGCCTGAACGGTGCGGTGTGGCGAGTACGTGTACCGACGCAGCGCGCGCAGGTGAACGCGGTCGACCATCTTCTCGACTGCGGTCATACCCCCTCCATGCACAGGGCGCACACCAGGGTGGTGAGCGGTGGGATGGCGGTCAGGCGGCGCCGGAGGTAGATGGGCCTGGGCGGCGGCGGCTCGACGAAGGGGCTGATGCCATCATCTCGCCACTGGCGCAGGGACTCGGTGAGCCACCAGCTTCCACGCTTCCGCAGGTGGCGGGCGAGGGCGACGATCACGGTGTCGTCGACGGCGAGGGTCTCGCGAGGCCCCAGCTTTGACCAGTCCACGTCCCAGGACCCTACGCACTCCTGGGGGCCAGTGTTGACCGTGGCCTTGGAGATCGCGGTCACGACCCCTCCTCGAGCTCGTCGATGACCTTCCGAGGAATGACGTAGCGCTTGCCCAGCAGGACGGCGCTCTGACCGATGACCCCATCTCCATCGCGAACCCAGCGGCGCACGGTGTCGGGGGCGAAGCCCAGCTTCGCTGCGGCCTCCTTGAGGCTGTAGAACATGTTCTGCTCCTTGGTGGTGGTCTCTGTCTTGCCGGTGTTGAGGTCGGTGAACTGGGTCTTCTCGACGGGGACGGGCTCGACTCGGTCCGACTTGCGCTCGAGCTGGAGGCTGTTGATGAGGGCCTGCTTGAGGGTCATCTCGATGTAGGACGGGAGGGGGCAGCCGTCGGTCAGGTCCCCGGGGGTGGTGGCCCAGGTCTCGAGCTGGTCGGTGGTGATGCCGGCCTCTCCGCAGGCGGAGGCGGCCAGGGTCCTCCCCTTGCGTACCTGCCAGCCCTCCAGGCGGACGCCGAAGCTGTTTCGGGGGTTGAGGGCGCCCCGGGGCATCCTCGGGGCGTCGGCCGAGTAGATGGACCCCAGGAGCAGCTTTAGCCCCACCTCCTTCCACAGCTTGGCGTCGGTCACGCCGGAACCCTCCACGACTCCGGGTCAGCCAGCCCACCTCGAGCTCGACCACCCTCGTTGGAGAGCCCGTGCAGCCGGCGGATGCGCTCGCCTTCCCTCGCTATCTCGAAGCCTGGGTCGATGGCGCGCGACTTGGAGAACTGGCGGTGGTTCCACAGGTACTCGAGCTGGCCCCCTGCGTCCTCAACCTCCCCCATGAACATCACGACGCAGTGCTCGAGGGCGTCGGCGGTGGCAGGGTCGAGGACGCTCATCCCCATGCGGTCGGGCTGCCAGTACCGGCCGTCTGGGGTGCCCCGGTAGTTCCCGGCCACCTCGATGTGGACACACCGGCACAGGCGGTCGGCACCGTGGCCGGCGATCAGGCGAGTCGTCAGGGGGTAGTTGCGGTAGATGACCCCGGCTGCCACCAGGGCGTGGCAGGTGAACCTGTGGGCGGTGCGCTCGAGTGACTCGGGGGAGCGGACGACGCCGGGCTGGTGGAGCATCACCGCGTTGACGGTCTCGAGGGGGCGATCGGGGTACCGATCGACCTTGAGGACACCCTTCGATGCCCCGCGGGAGTAGGCGACCCGGGCGGCCTTGTCGTAGTTGTCGACGACGCGTGGCTCCGCGATCTCGGTGGTATAGGCCTGAACGTCCCCGGTGGGGTCCTCGAAGCTTTCGGCCTCGGCGGCGATCCGCTCAGCGGCGAACGCCCCTTGCTCGTCCATGACGTCAGCCAGGGCACGGGCGAGGGTGTCGCGCACGGCGGCTGGGGTGATGCGGCTGAACAGGCTCATGGTGGTGTCGCCTTCCCCGTGATGCTCGGCTTCAGCAGGATTTGGAGAGCCTTGATGTCCTCTGGGTGGGCGAAGACGTCGCCGCCGCCGGCCCGCTCCATGCGCTCGATGAGCGCGTCGACCCCGACGATAGGGGCATTCTCGGACTCGTAGACCGAGACGCCGTACAGTTGGCCTTTGAGGTACTTCTTATCGATCACGTGGTCGTCTCCTGTCCCGGGGGCTCAACCCACCGGAGCTGCTCGGGTTCGAGCCGGTCGAGGGTGGTCATCTTGGTGAATCGGGGCTTGGTGCCCTTGACCCAGGCCCACCAGCAGTAGGACCGCATGTCGGTGGTCCAGGGCTTGCCGGTCTTGGGGTTGGTGCCGGTCTTGAACTGGATGGCGCCGGGGATGCGGGCCATGTAGCTGGGACGGAGGCGGCGCCAGAGGTCCTCGTGGTCGCGGCCGCGCTGGCCCCAGTCGTTGAGGCCGAGGTAGCAGAGCACCCCGCCATGGGTGAGGCACTCGTAGCCGAGATCGACGAAGTCGATGAGCAGCGAGAACGGAGGGTTGCCGACGACCAGGTCGAACTGGCCCTTGAGGCGAGGGGCCGCTTGCTCGAAGGGGAGGCCGATGGCTTCGCCGTAGTGGCGCTCCCATTGCCAGGCGTGGCGGGCGGGCTCTATGCCCGTGGTGTCCAGGCCCCAGGCCTCAGCCCCGAAGACGCCGGAGCCCGAGCAGGGGTCGAGCAGGCGACGCGGAGTGTGCTTGATGACGCCCCTCGCGAACTCGATGCCCTGGCGCGCCACCGCCCGCGGCGTGAGGGCCACGTCGGGGTCGTCGACCCAGGGCTCGTAGGCCGGCTCGACGCCAGGGATGAGGGCCTGCCCGTTCACTTCCGCTGCCTCCTCGCAGCCAGGAACATCCGCACCCGCCACAGGCGCTCGCCGGTCTCCTCGACGATCTCCTGCTCGGTCTTGCCCGCGTCGGCGAGCGCGTCTATCCGCGCTGCCAGGGTGTTGGCTCGTTTAGCGGCCGCAGATGCGGCTTTGGCGGCCTTCCGGGCGTATGTGCCCGGCGGCTCGCGGTAGCGGGTGTCCGTTGGGCGCTTGGGCTTGTGGCTCATGCGTCCCCCTTGAGGGCTGTGCGGCGCTCGATGTCGGCGGCGAATGCCGACCACTCATCGCGGATTTTGGCCACGTCTGCGCGCCCAGCGAGCGTCCATGGCCACATTTTGTCGCCGATGCGGATTGCCGCCTCCAGCCTCTCCCGTAGTGAGCGGGCTTCGGCCTCGGCTTTGTCGGCGCGGGCGCGCTGGACGAGCCCCCACCGCGCGAGCAGTGCGGCCTCGAACACGGGGGTGCAGCCTGTCGGTCCACCTGCATCGTAGCGCCCCGTGCGCTCGGCTACGCGGTGGGCGTTGTCCCTCGCCCGCATGGCCACACGGTCCATGAGACGGACGACCTCTGACGAGAGGTGCCACCATGCTGATTTGCTCGCTACCATCAGTCCGCCCCCTCCCCTGTGCTGCGCCGCTCGCCCTTCGGTTGTCCAGCTGCCCGGATGAGCCCGGCGATGAAGTCCGCGAGATCCTCGGGCCTGTGGATCTCTAGATCCTCGACCGTGCCGTCCCAGTCGATGTGTTCCGTGATTCGCTCACACTCAGCGCTGACCGCGTCCAGCCGCTCCCGTAGCTCGGCGTTCTCGGCCTGGAGGGCTTTCGTGGATCTCCTGATGTCCGTGGCCACATCCCGCAGGGCGTCGCCGGTCTCCTCGTCCACCACATCGTGTGACAGGCTGATTAGGCGGGCGATGTGATGGATGGTCGTGTCACTCGCCATCGTCCACCCCCTCCCCTGCGCTGAGGGCCGCGAGGATCTTCTTCGCCGCCATCACAGCGCCGTCGTCGTTTCCGTAGGCGTCGATGATGTCGCCGCACTTTTCGATGCCACGGTTGACCTGCGCCACCGCGCGCTCCATGGCCTCGTACTTGGCTCGCTGGATACCGGTGACAGCGGTGAAGTACTCCCACGCCTCAGCGGCATCGTTGTACAGGTCACCGTCGTGACCAACGACGACATGGACCTGGTCCTCGTACAGACACCCGCGTGGGTCCTCGCTGTCGTAGCGACACCCCGGCGGCAGCTTCGGTCGCTCACTCATCGGCCCCTCCGTCCATCGTGAACACGCACACAACGCTCCCGTCGGTGCGAGTGGTGACCTGGGTCTCGGTGAGGCGGGTGGCCCCGAAGGCTCGGCAGGCGGCGAGGGCCTGCTTGAGCTGCCCCTCGAGGGGGTTGGGCTTGAGGTCTCGGAGGGCGCGGCTGATAGCCTTGTCGGCTCGCACAGCCTCGTGGACCGCCTCTCTCCGCTTTGCCTTCTCCTCCTCGGAGAGGTCCGGGAGCGTGTAGCGGCCGCCGTCGAGCTTGGGGGTGATGCTTCGTTTCTCGGTCATCCTCGGATCGCCTTTCTGCATTTCTCGTACATGTCTCGGGTCTCGATGCCGGCGCGCGGCACACCGTCACGCCGCAGGTCATCAGTGCTGATGTGCACGTCGTTGACGCACCACTTTCCGACGTGAGCGTCTCCGTGGGCGGCGCGGAGCATCACCGAGACCTTCACGCCAGATGCCGTCCGGCGCATGTTGAGGCACATCTCCAGGCCCTCGGACTCGATGTCGAGGGCGAGTTGGTCGAGGGTGATGGGCTGGGTCATCGGCGACCCGTCCCACCGCAGTCGCGGCACGTGTGCATGATGGAGATGCCAGGCCAGCAGCCGGAGCCGTTGCACTCGGGGCATTGGCGTGGTGCTGCCTCGCCTGTCGCCAGGCTCTCGAACGTGAACGACTGCCTGGTCGTGCAGCTCTCGCTCCATGCTGCTTGGGCTGCCTCGGCGGGGGTGTGGTACTGGCTCTCGCTGAAGCGCCCCAAGGGGGCAGTGAACGACCAACGCGGGCCCGCCCTACCCTTGTGCCTGTCGCGCACTGTGAGTGCGTAGCCCATGGGCATCGGCGTGTCCGTCTTGCGCGGGGGTACGCCGCCGACGACGATGTCCTCGCAGTACCTCTCCGGCTCGGGTAGGGCGTCCCGTTGCCGCGGACGCGCGTCGACCCACTCGCCATAAAACTCGCGGCGCGTCTCCGTCACCCCGGACCCCAGTGCCATCCGGTCTGCGAGAGCCTTCAGTCGCCGCAGCGTGCCCTCGACCTTGGGCCGCACGGCAATCCCGGCGTCCAACAGCTTCTCCTGGGCAGCCACCGACTTCGCCCGGCTCGCGTGCCCCTCCCAGTCCAGCAGCACCTCGTCTGCGAGGGCCTCCAGCCGCCGAATCGTGTCCTTAGCCTTGGGCCGGACGGCAATCCCGGCGTCCGACAGCTTCGCCCGGCTCGCATGCTCCCTGGCGGCTGCGATGGCCTCGGCGCGGGTGTCGAACAACTGATGCTCGACGGACGGCTTTCGTAACTCGTAGAAGGTCCACACCTGGCGAAGACCGCTTGTCGTTCCGGAAGTGACCCGGTACCCCTCGGGTGACTCGTCCTCCGACTGGGCGGGCTCCGGCTTGGCAGCGGCCTCGTGGTCACTGACCTGGTCAAGTGCATCGCGGTAGACCTGTCTAGTCCCGGACGATGTTACGTACTCGCGCGACCACCGGTGGACACACTCGCCCCCCTCGTCGAGTAGGCGCAGGGTGTCATCGAACCATTGCCACCGGTATCCGCATGCGGGCAGAGGTGGGTACGGTCGCTTGTCGACGGCCGGCTCCGGCTTGGGCAGGTAGTCCCGCCAGTTGATGCGGCTAAGGACGGCTGGAATGTGCTGCTCCACGAGGGCCTGCCGATGGAACTCGTGTCCCTTGGCGATGCCACCGCGCGGACTCTCTGCGGGTTCTGCGTGTAGCGCGTCCCAGGCCGCGGCCTTCTCCTCGGTGGTGGTTGGGATGTCGGTCATCGCCACAGAATCCTCGTGTACCAGTAGTTCCAGAGGCCACAGTTCAGACACGCGACCATCATCCCGCCAGGCGGGCAAAGGACCGTGTGACCACATCGTCGGCAATCCTGCTTTTTCATCTCTCACTCCTCCCGGGCCACAGCCCTGCAAACCTTCACGTCGTAGTCATCTCCACCCACAAACCCCGCACACACCCCACCGTCACAGTCCGCATGCTCCACACATGGCACCCAGCACCCTCCCCGCTCGCAGACCTCCCCGGGGTCGCACTGGTAGTCGTGGTCGCAGGATGGGGCGAGGTCGGGGAAGTCGACGGGCTCCAGCTCGCAGCTCATGGCGAGGGCACACGCACCGATGAGCACCGCCCAGGTGATGGCGGCGGTGAGGAGCCATCGGGTCAGGATGCGGAGGGGCATCAGCTGCGCGCCTTTCGGTGGTGGTACTGCTGCCACATCAACCGGACCTGTCGATTCCTGTCCCGGTGACACGTGTAGGCGAATCGGTACTCCAGGCATCCCGGCGGCATCGGGTCCTCATCGACCTCGTCCGGCTCCTGCCGCGCGAGCTCGGCCACCAGCCTCTCGTGGTCCCGCCCCATCCGGGCGTGGTCCACCTCGAGGGCCAGGAGCAGCGCGCCCCCTCGGCTGGCGAGGTCGTTGGCGTGCTCTTCGAGGGCTCGGCGCTCCACGGTATTGCGGGTGGCGACGATCTCCTCGTTCATCTTGGCGATCTGGGCGCGGAGCTTGGCCCGGCGCTCGTCGACCTCGTCCTTGCGGAGCTTGGCCCGGCGCTCGTCGACCTCGTCCTTGCGGAGCTTGAGGAGTTCGTCGATCACGAGGACCTCCGGAGGTCTTGCCCCTCGACCTTGACCCAGCGGCCGCCGTCCTGGATGCGAGCCAAAAGCCGGTCGTTGTAGCGCTCGGCGAACTCCTCGCGGGTGATGTTGGTGGTGACGATCGTGCGGAGGCAGCGGTCGTGGCGGGACTCCAGGAGCGAGCCGAGGACGCCGGATGCCCAGCGCTTGGAGTCCCGCATCTCGGCGCCCAGGTCGTCGAGGGCGAGCAGGTCGCAGTCCGAGAGCCGGGTGTGGTCCCACAGGTGGCCTGGGAGCGGCGTGGACTCGCGGCAGGCCCGGACGGCGTCGCGAGCGTGGACCATGAGCGGGGCGGTGCGCAGGCGCTCTGCGGGGTACGGGTAGCGGGCCATGACGGCCTCTGCGGCGGCGATGGTCTTACCCACCCCGGTGTCCCCCTCGAGCACGACGAACGTGATGTCGGCGGCCCTGGCTTCGCGCAGCGCCCGGCGGGCGGGGTTGTCGCCGATGCCAGCCCCCAGCACGAGGGCGGCGCGCTCGGGGACGCCTCGGCACCGGTACGCGCTGCGGTCGTAGTTCCACGGCTTGGCCTCGGCCTTCGCCGGGTGCGGCGGCCCCTCGGGGGTGCTCCCCGCGTGCTCGAGCAGGTCGTCCAGGATCGCCCGGAGCTCCGGCGATCTCACCGGTAGGTCTTCGTATCGATCTGCCATGTGCCGGCGTCCTTTCGGGTGTAGGCGGGGTGCAGGGTGTTGTTTTCGGGGGCTTTTCGGCTCGGTGGCGTCTGGCCGGCGTCGGCGTGCTCGACGTCCTCGACGAGGCGCGCGAACGCCTTCTCGCTGCCGAGGAGCTTGCGGCCCCACCAGGTGCGGGAGTCGCCGGCGGCGAGCGGTCCGCCATCTGCCATGTGCCGGTGAGCGCCGCGCATGACCTCGACGATCCGTCCGAGCGGCCACGAGTCGAGCACGGCGTCGAAGCCGTCGGGTGCGCGTCGGCCCCAGTCGACCCGGCCGCCGTGCCCCGGGTGCGGCATGTGCCCGAGTTCGGAAACGAGCGTCGTCCACGACCCCGCGACGGAGGGGCGCGCGCTTATTTTTGGTGGTTCATTGGTGGTTATTGGTGGTTCGGGGACCGCCTCGCGCTGTTTGGAGCGCGAGGCGAGCTCCCCCCCGCTCACCTCGCGCTCCAACAGCTCACCTCGCGCGGGCTCACCTCGCGCTGTTACAGCTCCGCTCGCGCTCCCCGGGTTCACCTCGCGCGGGTCCGTGTCGCGCTCCAACAGCTCACCTCGCGCTCCGCCATGATGGCGCACGAGGCGGTACACGGGCCGGCCGCGGTCCCGGATGAACTCGATTGCCCCCAGCTTCTCGAGGCCGGACAGGGCGCGGCGGACCGCGCTCGGGGTCGTCCCCACCACCGTCGCCAGGCCGCGCTGTGAGGGCCATACGACGGGCGCCTCGCGGTCGAGGCGGGCGTGCCCCCATAGGACGAGCAGGAGCCGCCCCTCGGCCGCTGAGCAGTCCGAGAGCCAGGGGAACGCGGGGTGGGCCGCCGTCACTTGAGAACCTCCAACAGGGCGCAGGCCCAGTCCTCTCGCTCCACCAGCGCGCGCTCGAAGGCGCGCTCCCCGTGCATGACGGTGGTGTGGTGCCGGTCGAACAGCTTCCCGATCTGCGGGTAGCTGAGATCGGTGAGTTGGCGCAGCAGCCAAAAGATCGCCTGCCGACACCGCGCGTGAGGCTGGCGACGGCCAGGCAACGGCAGGACGTAGGGCGACACCCCAACGACCGTGCAGACGGCTTGGGTGGTGCGGCTGTAGGCGTAGCGCTCCCATGCCGTCACCCTGCGGCCTCCCGGGCGATCTTGATCGCCGCGTAGTGGTCGACGGGCTCGGTGGTGACGACCCCGGTGGGGCTGTCGAGGTACCCGTACCCGTCCGAGTTGGACCGCCAGCGCCAGCCTCGGGGGAGGTTCTTTCGGACCCACTCCTCGATGGTGGGCTCACCGGTGGTGGGGTCGACGGCGAGGATGCGGCTTCGGTACGACCAGGTGTTGGTCGAGAGCATCTCGTGCCGGCGGGCCAGGAGCATCTGGAAGTGGTCCAGCCCGTACCCTCGGGTCTCCTCGTGGATGAGCCACATGGGGTGGCCGGGCTCGCTTCCGTCCGCGAGCTCGGCGACGACGTACTCGACTTGGCGGGGGAGGGTCACGGCCGCACCCTCCGAAACTCGATGCGCCACACCCAGGGGTTGTCCGCCCATGAGGCGCCGGGGCGCTTTGCGTTTATGGAGTCCCAGAGGTGCGCGAAGCGGGCGCGCGCGATGGTGCCCAGGTACGGTGGACACTCTCCCTCGTCCCAGACGATGCCCTCGCGCGTCACATCTTCGTCGGTGATGTTCTGTAACCGCTCAGCCCGAACGCTCACGATCTCCAGGTCGATGCGGGAGGCCCAGCGGGGCATGTGGATGGAGGGGCGCCACTTGCCGCGATCGTCGGTGGACAGTTCGGAGTGTCCGGGGTCAGATCGATACCAGACATTGGGCCCAAGGCCCGCTGTCCCGCGAGGGGACCACTCGTCAAAGTGCTCATCAAGCGCAAACGTCTCCCGCACCCAGAGCCGGTCACCGGGGGCGCCGTGGGGGCAGTTGGCGAGGTACGACGTGCTTACGTGCGAGTAGTCGTCGCCCTGGTACGGCTTGAAGTCGCCGCCCATGACGACGAATGCGCCGCACTCGGTCTCCCAGCCCCAGTTGGACGCGTCGTCTTCGCCGCCTGCCCCGCCGATGTACTGCGGCAGAGGCTTCACGAGCCGCCGCGTCACCGTCTTACGGCCTTCGAGGATGGCGCGCACCAGCGGGCCGGAGAACAGGATTGGTCGTTCTTTCACAGCCCCCTCCTATCCAGCCTCTCAGCCACCCTCGCCGCGACCTTCTCGAGGTCGATACCCCACCGCTCCATGGCGGCCTCGGCCGTGCCTCCCATGGCGTGGTACTTGTCGTGGCACCGCTCGCACTTGGGAACGACCTGCCGGTAGTCGGAGTTCGTCCCGCCCATGCCCCGGGCGACGACGTGGGAGTTGTGGATGTCCCAGCCCTTACGGGCGGCGGCCTCGGGGGAGATGCCGCAGATGCAGCACGCCATCTCCTTGATGGCCTGGACGCGTGCGGGTGAGCCGAAGTTTTGGGCGAACCTCTCCCGCTTGCGCTTTGGGTTCACCCGCTTCATCGGGGTGTGGCGCTGGAGCCGGGCTCCCCGCTTGAGTCGTGTCTTGCGGCGGAGCATGGCTAGAACGTGAAGTGCTGCGAGACGATGGTCTCGACGCTGGGCTTGGGCTTCGCTGGGGTGGTCAGCGGGGCCGCGTGGACAGGTTCGCCGGCGCGGTCGAGGTCGGCGGCGATGAGGTCTTCGAGGTACGCGCTGACGGCGATGCCCCGGCGGTCGCAGTAGGTCTTCATCCGGGCGTAGGTGGTGCCCTTGACGGAGGCGCTCCGCCTGCTCTGGCGCTTCGGCTTCCTCCGCTTCGCGCAGGGCTCCACCACGGCCTTGGTGGTGTCGCGCATCGGGGCCTGCATGGCCTCGACGGTGTTTTCCTTCAGCCGGGCCAGGTCGCCGTCGAGACGCGCCTGCTCCCTCTCGCTGAGAGGACGGGTGCCGGTGGCTGCGTAGAAGGCCTCGGCTCCGTAGGTAGGGGCTTGGCGGCTGCTAGGTGGCATCGTTGGCCTCCCGGCACGCCTTGATGACTGCGAGGGCGCACTCGATACGGGAGTCGTGCAAGTCGGAAACCGGCCAGGAGCCCCAACGGGCCGGGACGCGAACTATCCAGTGTTCGGGCTCCTCCAGGTCGGCGACTTGGACCCACGACAGGGGCCTGCCCGCCACCCGCTCGGCCTCGCGCATCAAACAAAATTCGACGAGCGAGTTACGCCAGTCGGGAACCAGTACGCCCTCGTGCCCGAGGAACTCGTCCCCGTCGCAGTCGATCAGCAGCTTCCCTGTGTAGAACTCGGTGGTGTTCTGGCTGATTGCCATGCCTAGTTCTGGGTGTACCCAGATCGGGATATCCGCCACAGGCGAACCCGCCTCGCGCCACAGCCTCGTCAGTTTCTCGTGGTCCATCACAGACCCCCCATCGCCAGCAGCGCTCGGACATCAGTCCGAAGGTCCTTCGTGGTCCGGAGGCGTACCCGGTCGTTGGGGTTCGCGGAGAACTCTTCGACGCGGCGGTCGAGCAGTTCTCGGATGCGCGCGGCTGCGTTGGCGTAGGCCTCGATCGTATCCTGGACTGTCGCCAGGTCCGGCCGGCTGAGCAGCGCCGCCACCTCTTCGGGGGTGCCCTCGAACTTCACGACGGCACCTCCGTATCGGTCTTCCTGGCGTAGAAGGTGGGCTCCAGTTCTCCGGTCACCTCCCACAGCTCACGCCGGCCGTCGGGGTACTCGACGATGAACGGGTGTCCGCCGGTGAACACGGAGTCGTGGTGGTCGTCGAACTCCAGCTCCGCGTGGTTGCGCAGCGCGATTGCGACCCCTGCGGGGTAGTCCCACTCGAGAGGGCACCTCGCCTCGATGGCGTTCTCCGGGGTGCCGTTGAGGGCGTCCCAGAACTTGAAGGGGAGCCGCTCGCTCACGCCGCCCTCGCAATCGCAGCGATGCGGCGAATGGTGCGACTCCGGAACACCTTGCTACCGCGACCGGCGAGGGCAAGTCGGTGGGCCTCGCCGTGGTCTTCCCGCAAGATGCGGAGGAACCAGCTGGGAGCCTCGCGGAGCGCCTCTCGGTAGGCGCGCGCGCGGACGTGGCGGGAGTTCGTGCCGGCCCGGTTCACGCCACACCTCCAAGCGTCCTCAGAACCTTCCAGTGGGACACCGCAGCGCGGAATCGACGCTTCTTGGCGTCGCCGATGATGGCGATGGCCAGCGCTTGGACCTGGCCGACCCGGCGGTCACCTACGACCGCCGGGTCCCCAGGAGGTCGGGACGTGGGTGAGATGACGTTGTTGTGGACAGCGTTTCCGCGGCCCGACCCGAATTTGTTTTTGTTGCTGTCCACATCCGTCTTGTACAGCGCTGCATGCCTGCATGCAAGCATGCACGCATGCAGTTTACAAAACGCGCGCTTTCGGCCCCCGTGATCCTGCGTGGATCAAGACCGACGGTCAGCGGTTGCCCACCAAACCGGCATCGTCTACCGTGCGTTCCATGTCAGCTGTGGACATGGTCGGTGAGATGTACAGGGCGAAGCGGGCAGCGACTGAGGCCGGCTGGATCGTGATGGAGTCCGGGTGGCTCCAAAACAGAAGCGAGGACGAGGCGGTGGCCTACGTCCTCGCCATCTGCGAGCGCCATGAGGATGAGCGGCTAAACGTCGCGGATGCTCTGCGCTGCGACGTTCGCCTGTTGCCGGAGAAACTTCGTTCCGGTGTGCAGGTAGCGAAGGGTCGTTTCGATATCCTTGTGGCCCAAGAGCTGCCGGATCGTCTCTGCGTCGAGCCCTGACTCGTGGGCCTTCGTCGCCCACGCGTGTCGGAGGGTGTGGATCTTGACGTCACGCAGATCTGCGTGGTTCCTAACCTTGTTCCACCACCACTGGAGTCGAACGGGCTGGCCGTTCTTGCCGGGAAACACGTGCTTCGGATGACGGCCGCGCATGCCCTCGATGATCGCGGCGGCCTCTGTCGACAGCTGTCGGTCTCCTTCCCCGCCCTTGGAGTCGGCGTGGTCGCCGTGGTCATGGAAGTAGAGCATGCCCCGCTCGATGTCGACGCGGTCCCATGTGAGACCGCGGGCCTCGCCGTGGCGCAGGCCGGTGAACAGGATGAGCTTCAGGCATGCGGCGGCCGGGGGCCACATGGCCGGGGTCTCTTCGATGGCCGCCTTCAGCACGCGGTACTCGCCATCGGCCAGGCGCCTGGTCGCGCGGACCTCCCTGAACTTCTCCACACCCTGGCAAGGGTTGCGGGGTAGGAGTTCGAACTGGGCGATGCCGTTGTTGATGGCCTTGGACAGGGCGGCGAGACAGCGGTTGGCCGTCGCCCCGGAGATGTAGCCGCCGCGGGCGTGTCGCATCTTCCGGAGGCGGAGCATCCAGGCCTGGACGTCCCCCGTCCGCAACGAGGACAGCTCGAGGTCGCCGATCGTCGGGATGATGTAGCGCGCCACCCGGTTGCGCGTCGCGGCGGCGCTCTCGGCCCTGGTCCGAATGCCGGCGTGCGCCTCGATGTGCCAGCGCATGAGGTCGGCGACGGTGACGATTTGGAGCTTCGCCTGGGCGCTCCCGTAGGGGCCCTGCGCTTCGGCCCGGCGGGCGCGCGCTGCGCGGCGGGCTTGGGGTCGACCGTACCCCGGACCGCCGTCGAAGAGCTTCTCCGTCCGCTTCGCTCCGCCCACCGAGTAGCGGAGCTCCCAGACGACACGGCCCGTCGGGTAGGTCACTCGATAGAGGCCAGGGACCTTGCCGCGGCCGGCGTCGCGCTCGTAGGTAGGGCGGCTCACCGGTATGGGCGCTCCTGCGGCATCATCTCGTCGATGGCCGCCCGCAGCTCTGAACAGGAGGATGAGAGATCTGCGAGTTTCGCGTCCTGAAACTCCTCTGCGTCGATCCGACGGTAGTCAATGATGCGCACCGGGGTCGGTGTCATAAGGCTCAGGACATCCCCGTAGCCCCTGGCGTCCTCGCCTGGATGCTCTCTCGCAATGCGCTCGCGCGCATCCTCGCGAAGCTTCCTGCACCTCAGTGATTCGAGGCGATCGCGCAGAACCTTCCAGCGAAACGGGGACTCTGTCACAGCCACCCCGTATTGCCGGGCGCGACCCGTCGCTGACACGGATTCGTACTTGACCCAGTAGTATCCCACACCGCTCCCACACCTGGCGGGTTCGACGCTGGGGTCATGCAAGTCGGGGCCAGGTACGTTGTCCGGCCCGGATTTCTGGTATCGTTTCGAGGCGTTCACTTGGCTACTTTGCATGCAGGCATGCGTGCATGCAAGAAGTTTAGGATTCCTAATCCCGAGGCCTCAGGTTCGATCCCTGAAGCGAGCACCATGTAATCATTCAGCATTCGACGCGAGTGAGGTCATCTCGAAGCAGGGTCCCCACACCTATCCCACTACTTTCCAAAATTAGCCGGAATGAACTTGGTTCGTTCGCCAGGTGGGTGTCCCGCCTTCATGCCGCCAAGCACCAGGAAAAGCCGACCCACATCGTTGGGGCTCAGGCCTGGATATCGCCCCTGCCACCTCTCGATGACGCGCGCAGTGTAGCTGTCCACGTGAAAGAACAGTTGGACCTGCATCCTGTGCTCCTTTTCGGGGCGCCCGTGCGTCTCTAGTTGGTCTTCGGACACGCCTAGGCCGGCGGCCACCTCGTAGAACTCTCGTTTTCTCGCCATCTCACCAGTATCATACCACGCTCCGCATGCTCGCATTCACGCATGCGCACATGTTTCCATGTCGACACGGGACATCTGCTCACCCGCACAGGTTGAATGCGACGCGATCTCGGGCAGTCTTACCACCATGCGCACGTGGCTGACCGTTGCCCTGGTGGGCCTTCTGGCCGGTTGTGACTCGGCCCCTCTCACCGATGAGGAGATCGAGGCCAATAAGCAACGGATCATGCGCGAGGTCCAAAAGGAACCGGAGATAGACGAGGAGGAGTGCAAGCGGGCGGTCAAGAGCCACTGCACGTTCGTCTGCATCGAGAACACCGACTCCCCCGCGGACCAGCCCTACTGCGAGACCCACTGCCGCAAGCGGGACCTCAGCTACTGGAAGGACGAGATACCCGAATGCACCCCCGGACTCTGATCGCTACCCTCGCCCTCCTCCTTGCCGCCTGTGACGATGATGGTGGGCCGGCCGAGGAGGACCGCATGGCGTCCTGCGCTGAGGCCGTCGAGCGGGCCTACGAGCTCGGCTGCGACCAGACCAACGCCGACTACGCGGCCTGCCTCGAGGTCAACGGCGAGGACACACTCGACTGCCAGGCCGAGGAGAAAGCCAGGCTGGACTGCCTCGAGCCGTTCGAGCGTGACGATGGGGTCACCGGCCCCTACGCGGCCGCGCACGTGACGGGGCTGCAGCCCGACGATGACGCCGTCGACAAGTGCCTTGAGAACTGGACCGGGCTCTAGCCGGGCGGGAGCGGCGTCACCCTGAACCAGTAGATCGTCGCGGTCACGTCGCCGATGACTTCGACGATGGCCTGGAGGGTGCGGAAGTCCCACGGGGACGGGCCGACGTCGAACCGGTAGGCGAGTCGAGTCACGTGGACGTTGGTGTCGTTGCTGGAGAGCACGACGAAGCTGTGGGGCGCCGTCTGCACGCGCAGTGTGGCCGTGCCGCCCCCGCTCTTCCACGCCACCTCGACCTCGCAAAGGACCGACCGCGTGCCGTCGATCTGGCTCGCGTCGTAGCCCGCCGCGTAGCCGAGGCACTGGACCGGCCAGCCGCGGCCGCCTTCGACCCACTCGGTTGCGCTGTCGTCGAGGACGTTCGCGGCTCCCCCTGTGAAGTCGAGGCCCGGCAACATGTCCTCGCCGTCGCCATCGTCGCCAAGGCTCACGATGTCCGCGATGTCGTCGATGTGCTCCCCGCCCGCGAACCAGAAGATCCCGCCCCCGTGGACCTGGGTGTAGAAGCCCTCAGCGGCGCCCAGGCCCGCCAGGCTCCCGCCGTAGTCGTCCCCGCTGGCGTCCTCGCTGAGCCGGGTCACCGGGAACTCGCTGGGATACTGGCCAAGCGCCTTGCCGCCCTGGTCGGTCATCCCGCCCCAGGCGCCGTAGTCGTCGGTCCAGTTGGTGACGAGCTCGTGGGGGAGCTCGTAGAGCACCCAGTAGGCGACGCGCGGCGCCCCGATGTAGTTGATGGTGACGACGGCCGTCGTGCCCGGCGCGCCGTAGAGCCGCGTGTTATCGGCGTCGATGGCCCAGCCCGGCGGGGAGACGACGACCTCCTCGCGCCGGAGCGCGCCCCAGGCGGAGGCCTTGCCGGTCGGCTTTGAGTGGAGCGGATCCGTGGAAGGCGGCGTCACGAGCTCGTGGGTCGTCGCCGTCGAGCCCGAGATGCCCGAGTTCCACGTCACGGCGGCCTGGATCGAGCCCGCGGCCCCGACCACGTCGTAGCCACCGCCGCCGTCGTCCTCCTGGGTGTAGCCAGCGGGCCAGAACACGGCCCGCAGGACCATGACGCAGCCCGGGTTGAGGCGGATCGTCGCCGGTCCTGCGACCTTCCAGGGCGTCTCGTTGTCGGGGTTGATGAGGCCGGCGGGGTCCTCGTTCTCTCCGACGATGAACCCGTTGCCGCCGTTGAGGCCGCCCTGGAGCAGGATCCGCCGGGACGAGGCCGCCAAGCGGTCCTGCGAGCGCCCGATCTGCAGCGCGCCGAGCTTCTTGAGCGGCGCGAGCCCCATGACGTTGGCGTGAGAGGGGAGCCCCACGGGCCCCATCGTCCGTAGTCTGACCTTCTTCTTGCTCATGGCGGGACCAGCCCTCCGAACCCCGGCGCGGTTCCGTCGGTGACCTTCCGGATCGGGTCCCAACAAGTGCCGTCGACCCGGACCTCGGCGTCGCCCGTCGAGTCCTCGAGGAAGATCATCAGCCAGGTGTCGCCGTTGGGGTCGACCGCGAGCTCCACGTCGCCCACCAGGATCCACTCGCCGGCGGTGTCCTGGCTGTTGTGGTCGTAGACGGCGTCCCTCGAGTAGCGGATGACGTCCGTCCCCGGCGCGCCCCCGAGGCCCTTCCCGCCGTTGCTGGGCAGCGGTTTCTGGTCCTGGCTGACGCAGCGGATGTTGGTGTTGGTCTCGACCTCCATGCCCCCGTTGCTCGACAGACGGACGTGCACGCGCGCGTGGGTCGCCCATGTTGGCACCGGTGGGTTGGCGAACAGGCCGATGTGGGTGCGGAAGCCTGAGCCCCCTGGCAGCTCGTAGAGCCAGGCCCCGAACGTCGCCGCCGCGCCGAACCCGAAGGCCTCGTCGTCGAGGTCGATGTCGGGCGGCTCGTTGGCGCCGAAGCACCACAGCGGGCCGGCGTAGCCGAGCCGGCGCGCCATGTGCGTCGCGCCCGCCATCATGTGGGCGGGCCCAGCGAACTCCTCCTCGCCGCCGATCGTGTCGGTGCGGCGAGGCAACCCCGGGGGGACCTCTCCCTCGGGGGCTGTGGGGTCGGGAGCGGAGTCGAGGAGGTCGTAGCGGAACTCGGAGAAGCTGTGGGGGCGAGCGGAGAAGCGTACGGACGTCTGGGTGCCGGAGAAGACGCTCGACATGGTCGCGCCGTCCCAACTGCCCCACAGAAAGAACCGGTCGACGTTCATGGTGGGGTCGCGCGGCCCAACCGCCGTGGCCTGGGCGTAGTTGGCGGGGTCGTCCAGGTCATCCGTGTCCACCACCGTCAGGCGCAGCAGGACAGCGTCTGATGAGCCCGTGGTGATGGGGTTGGGCTCGACCACGGCCTGGATGGCGTAGTCCTCGGCCGATGCGCTCAGGTTCGGCGGGGTGACGTCCAGGACCGTCTGGTTGGCGCCGTGCCCGTAGGTGAAGCGAACGTCCCCGCCAGACACCACCTCGACCTTGAAGTCGTTCGTCCCGGAGGTCGCCGTCGCGCCGACGATGACACCGGTGTCTGTATTGTCGAAGCTGGCGAGCGCCTCGATGGAGAAGTCGTCGACCCCGACGAGGTGGGTGGCACCCGTGGTGTACTCGGCCCCGCTGTCCGTGGTGAGCGTGGTCTCCATCTGCGAGAGGTCCGCGTCTGGGTCGGCACTGGTGGCGTACAGCAGTGTGTCCGCCTTGCAGCCCGCTTGGACCCCAGCGTAGTCCACATCAGGCGAGTCCCCCCACAAGGTGGACCCCCACAGGGCGAGGCCCCAGCGGCTGTCGGTGTAGCCGGTCATCAGGTTGTGGAGTCGGTGATGATGTTGAGGTTTGCGAGCTGCGTCAGAAGCGATGTGAGCGCAGCGTTCCCGCCCTTGGAGCCGGTGATAGTGGGTTTCGCCGCAGGTGTCCCGCCGTAGAAGGCGACCTCGCCGCCAGCGCGGCCCACTGACACGCCGCCGTCTGACTCGTCAATAGTCATCGCCACGACGGACGACGGCCCGTAGCGGAAGGCTAGCGCCCCGCCCGTACTAGTGATGTCGAACTCTCGCACATCGGAGGCGTCTATCCACCGGAGAGTCTGATTGCTGCCTTTGAGCTCAATCCATGCCCCGCTGCTTCCCTTGTTGATTTGCAGGGTCCCGTTGAACCAAGACGCCCCCCACGGGAAGGAAGATCCACCCAGATTTATGGGACTGAGGGGCAGCAGCCCGCTACCCGTCAGCGCAATCTTGTCCGCGTTGTTCTGCCGGAACAGCAGCTGGTCGATGTCGACCCGGTAGGCCATGCCCGCCTGGGCCGCGACGGCGCCGCGGCGGAAGACGTAGCCCGCGCGAGTCGATGCCGCAGAAGAGGCCCAGACGGTGATGCCTCCGCCCGTCGTCCCGTCACCGTAGACGGCGTAGGCGTAGCTTGCGTCCCAACCAGACGACGGCGCGCCCGCGAACCTGGTCGTGACCCCAGCAGGCGTCCAGGCCTCATCCCCGTTCGCCGCGTCGTTGATCTCCCAGATGTCGTTCCGGATCTGGGTCACGAGCTGCGCCACCGCGTAGGCGGCCGCCTCACTCGGGGTGCGGGGCTTCGCGTTGGCGTAGGTCTGGTTGTAGACGTCGAGCGCCTGGAACGTCGTGTCGTCTGTAGTGAGTACGCCCATCAGCCGTTGAACCTCCATCCGGCCGCCCCGTCATGGGTGCCGGCGTTGTCTGTGTAGGGGGCGTAGACCTCGCGGGTCCACGAGTTGGCGTCCTGCTGGTCGATCGGGAGCAGGGTCATCAGCTTCTCGGTGTCGCGCAGCAGCACGCCCGAAACGATCTCGATCTGCACTTTGTTGTCGATCGGGTCGACGTCGAGGACGCTGGCGACCACGCGGTTGCCCCAGGTCTTCCCGTCGAACGACTGGTCGATCGCGACCTTCGCGGTGCCGCCCGTCGAGCTCCACGACGGCTCGGCCAGGCCGGCGACGTCCGAGCGCGTCCCTCCGTGGCCTGCCCAGTTCCCGTGCTCCCAGTGGATGACCCCGGGCTTGGCGCAGTAGACCCAACCCGAACCGGCCGAGTTGATGTCGGAGTCGTGCCCCCAAGGACGTACCAGCGGCGCCCAGTAGCGAACGCGGTCGAGGGGCTCAGCCTGGACGAGGAGCGTCACCTCGTAGCTCGAGGCGTGGGTACGACGCCGCACCCGGAGCACCCGAGCGAGCCTCGAGCTCAGGCCGTAGGTCCCGTCGGTGTCGGCCGGGAGGTCGTCCGTGTAGAAGACCAGATCGCCCGCACCGATGTCGATCGTCCGGCGAATCTCCACCGTGATCGGGAAGTGGCGCTTGGCGTAGAAGGCGGCCCCCTCGCGGGCCATCAGAGAACGCCAATCGCCCCGCCAGTACCCCCACGAAGGCGTGACCCGCCACAGGCTGTCGGGCACCAGCCCGCCGTCGACCTGGGACGCAGAGACCTTGCCGTTGCGCCCTCGCGCCTCGGGATCCTGGGACTTGGCGATGAGGTCGCCGAACATCTTCCCCTCGATGGGCTCCTCGGAATACGAGATCTTCCATTCGTCGACCGGGGCCTTCCACCGGATCCCCTGCTTGGCGATGAGCGTCCGGGCCTGCTCTCGGTTGCCCACGACGTCGCCCTCGTTGGCGTTGATCGACGCCACCACCTCGTCCGGGTCCCAGGGGCCGAAGATCCGCCAGAAGAACAGCCGAGGTCCGAACTCGCCGCGGCGAAGGCCCATGGCTAGGCCTCGGCTCGACATGAACTGCTTGAGGAGCTCCTCCGCATCGATCTGACCGACCTTCGCGTATCGGCCCCGCTGGAGCCCCGGGCCCGGCATCGCGTCGTTGCAGGTCACCAGAGAGCCGATGTCGACGTGCTCGTAGGGGATCCCGAGCGCCATGTCGAACCCCTCGTAGTCCCCGAAGTAGCCGTTGAGCTTCGCGTACGGGATCCCGTTGAGCCCCTCCACCTCGGTGGCGGGACTCGTGCCGGTACCAACGAGCATCCGGCCGACAGCCCAGAACACGTTGTCGGGCTCGTTCGGCGACAGTCCGCCCACCACGCCAAGCGGATAGGCGGTGAGCCGCTCCTCCTGGATCATCGAGAAGCCCCAGTCGCCCTCGAGCTTCTTGAAGTCGTAGCCAAACGTGCGAGGGTCGCACCATGCTTCGACGTAGAGCGCCCCGAACCCGTCGCCGTCGATGGCGATGCGCCCGGTGCTGTCCTGGACCCACGAGCAAAGCCCGACCTGAACGTAGTCCTCGCCGTCCTCTGCCTCGACGTCGGTCCGCCGGACGCCCTTGAACACCCAGTATCCGGCGGCTGTCGTTTGCTGGCCGTTGATCTTGGCGTACAGCGACGGCGCTCGCGCGGCGATGCCCTCCATGTAGGGACCCGGGCCTTGGGTGATCGGCACAACCTGCTGGGCCTGGGCTCGCAGGTAGAATGCGCCCCCCGGGAAGGTCGGTGCGTAGAAGCGGTTTGCGCCCCCGTTCGCGCGCTCCGAGTGCGGCGGTGGCCAGGTGTCGCCGCCTGGCCAGGTCGAGAAGATGCCTACCCAGTAGTCGTCGCCCGGGGTGTACTTCGTACCGTGGCCCGTGGCGTGGAGCTCCTGGTTGTAGACCGGGTACATGTCCAGGTACTCGGCGGTGTTCCGGTCTCGGTACGGCGCCTGCTCCGGGTCCCACCCCGCAGCGAGCCAGGCCGCGCGGTGCATGCAGATGAACATCGTCCCCCACAGGGGCGCGCCGCTCGTCCCCTTCGACACGCGGATCGTCGCCGCCGTCTTGGTGAACGTGGCCCAGCGGGCAGAGCCCGAGGAGTTTCCAGGGTCGTCGGCGTACGGCGCGTCGCCGTCCGTGGAGTCCTCAGACCCCGAGAGCCCATCGCGCGCGATCTCGACCTGCGACGCGATGTGGGCGATGATCTCGTCGACGGTGTCGTCGGAGGCGCTGAAGTGCCCCCGCGGGTTCCCGCTGCCATCGGTGAAGAAACAGCCGTCGTGGAGCTCGAGCTCGAAGCTCGAACCGCCCTCGGATTCGCGGGTGAACCAGACTGCGATACCGCGCTGCTCCGGCTCGAGCGCTACCTTCCCCTGGACCTCGAACCCGATGTCGGGCTTCGTCGAGTTGAGCGGCTTGCGGAACATCGAGTCGAAGCCGCTGCAGCGGATCCGCCACTCGCGCACTCCTGCGAGCTCGCCCTCGTCGAGCATCTCCCCCATGAAGACCAGACCGCCGCCCTCGTAGGTCTCGCGCCAGCTCGGCCAGGTCCCGTCGTCGTCTCGGGTGACCTCGAACAGCGCCACCCGGCGCCCCGCGAACTGGATCGGGTCGTCCGTGACGAAGATCGGCGGGAGGCTGAGGTCCCCCTGGACCGAGTCCGAGAACTCCGCCACGGGGTGATCTCGGCGGAGGCGGTCGCGCTTTTCCACAGGAAGACACCAGAACCACCCCCGCTGCCCGTCGGGCCCGATGCGCTCGAGGCCGACGAAGCGGTTGTGCATGTCGACCGTGACGCTCGTGCCGATCCCCTGCAGCTGCGCCGGGCATGTCTTGTCCAGAGGCGAGAGGTGCTCGCCCAACTGGTCCTGCCCCTGGGTGTCGCGCTGCGAACCGATCAGGCCGACCACGAGCTCGTCGAAGTCGACCAGGCCGAAGGCGACCTCGTCGGTCTCCAGCATGCCGCCGTCTCGGATCTCGACGGCCTCCTCCCAGCTCTCCGGCACGGTGAGCCCCCTGACAACGGTGCGCGGACCGTACTCGGTACCGATCCACGCTGTCCCGACGAGGTCGTCGAGGTCGGTCCAGGCGTACTCGATGCCCTCGATGAACAGGACGTAGCCGAGCCGCTGGCTCGCTCGGCGGCGGAGCTCGGCGACGCTAGGCATACTCGGCCACCTTCACGGCCTCGACGTCGATGTCGAACAGGCGGTCGACCCGCTCGAACCCCCGCGAGCGACGGACCTCGAGCTTGGCCGACATCTTCTGCATGTCCGCCTGGTAGGGCCCGAACGGGCTGGAGTACGACGCCGGATCGGTGTCCGAGTCGTCCATGTCGACGCCGCGGTAGACGAGGAAGCGCTTCGTCGGGACCAAGACCTCCTGGAAGAACGCGCGGTACTCAGCGGGCTCCTCGTCAGCGGTCTTGAACTTCGCCTTGGGCACGTAGGTCCATCGCCACAAGCGCTCCTTGTTGCCGGCGAAGAGGACGGTCACCTGCTCGCCGTTGCGGCCCGCGCTGACGTCGATGAGGTTGCGGGTCTCCCCCTCGTCGTCGATGAGGCCGTCGGGCCCTGGCTGGTCCTTGCGGAGCGGGACCCAAAGCAGCACCGACTGGACGTCCGCGACGTGGCTGGTCGCCGCCGTGCGGTCGCCGGTGAAGCCGAGCAGGTCGCGCAGGATCGTCGCCGCGCCCCATGTGAGCGCCGTGGAGCCGGACATCACGATCACCACGAGGCCGTCCTTGCGGATGTAGGCGTCGGACACCCCGGAAAGCCCCTTGACCTGCTCGAGCATCGACAGCGCCGCCGTGGGGTGGTCGAGGTACAGAGCGCCCAGAGACGCCGAGATCGTCCCCGAGGGCGACGTGAGCGTCTGTCCGTCGGGCCAGTTGGGCCGCGAGCCAATGAGAACACTGGTCAGCATCAGCGGTACTTCCTCCCCGACTCGCCGGCCGCTCGCAGCTTGCGCTGGATGGCCCGGCCGGCGGCCTCCTCCGTGTCGAAGACGTCGCCGTAGAAATTCCAGTTGTTGATCTGGTCTCCGCCCGATGTGGCTGCGGCGGGAAGCGGCGGCGGCGCATCGTTGGTGGAGATCGGGACGTCCGACTCGGCCCGGCTCGGACCCGAGTTCGCGGCGCCCCCTCGGCCGCCAGTGGGCGAAGATCCGCGCCCGCCACGCCCGGCGCCTCCGCCGGCGCCGCTGCCCATGGCTGCCTTGATGATCGCGCTGCCGCCCAGGAACGCGGCCGCCTGCGCGCCTGCGATGCCCGCTGCGGTGAAGTGCTGGGCAGCCCTGGGCGCGTTCAGGGTCACCGCAGCGGCCAGCCCCATGGCCGTCTGGAACGCCGCCTCGATGGCGAGCGTCCGGCCGCGGGCGAGCATGATCCCCCGGGCCTCCATCCAGAACGCCCGCGCCTTGTTGTCGCTGGCGTCGACGGCCGCTGTGGTGCTCGCCGCGAGCATGTCGATCTCGCTGCGGGCGACCTTCTCGAAGGCGTCCATCTTGCGGTTGTTCGCCGCCTGCTCTGCCTGGAGCCGCCGGAGCTCCGCCTCGTGTCGGGCCTGACGAGCTCCCTCAAGGTCGCCCTCGACCCGAGCGATCTCCTCGACCATCTGCAGCTTGCGCTGGTGGAGGAACTCGGTTTGCTGGCCCTGGGCCTCAGCGACCTCGATGTGCCGCTGCATCTGGTCGACGAGCTCGCGCAGGCGCTCCGCCTCCCGTGCCGCGAGTTCTTCGCGCTCGAGGACGTTCGCGCGGTTGCGCGCGCCGATCTCCTCGAGGCGCTTGATCATCTCCTCGGTCTCTTTCGCCCGAAGGATGTCGCCGAAGTCGCCCTGGTCCTCGAGGCCGAGATCACGGGTGCGCTTTTGCTGCTCCTCGACGAACCGGTCGATCCAGGTGCCACGCTGTCGGCTGCCGCCGCGCCGCTTTGTGCTCTTGTTGGCGGCGTCGTCGAGGGCCTTGAGCTTCTCTGCGTTGAGCAGCTCGAGCTCGAACGCGAGCTTCTTCGCCTGAGCCTCGTCACCAGCTGCCTCGGCCAGCTCCTTCTGGATGCCGAGCCGAGCCTCCTGCAGCTCGAACATGCGCCACTCGTCGTCGCCGCGCGCCTTGGCAAGCTGCTCCTCCCGGCCGAGCTGGTCGACCAGGTCGTTGCGGTAGGTGAGCGACTCCTCCTGCCACTTCGCCTCCGCCTCCGCCTCTTCGTTCACGGCAAGCTGCGCGTCGAGGCGGCGGTTGATCTCCGCGTTGATGGCCTTGAGCGCCATCGGCGTCTCGACGGTGACGCGATACTGGTCGTAGAGTTCGCCGTTGAGCTGGCTGGCGACGTCGCGGATGTCCTTCTGGGCCCGGAGCCGCTCAAGCTCGTGGTCGGCCATCCCGCCCAGCAGGTCGTTGAGCGCCTGCATCTCGTTGCGGGCGACGCCGCCTCCGAGGATCTCGTCGCGGTTGTTCTTGAGCTCGACGTTGAGATGCTGGACCGCGGCGGCCCACCCGTCGGTCTTGACGGTGATGTCGTTCGACGCCTTGATCGCGGCTTCGATGGCCTCCTTGCGGAACGCCTCGGCCTTCTCGTTGTCGGTGAGTTCGCTGGTGGACTTGCCAAGTCGCTTTGCGTACTTGTCGTGGGCCTCGCTCAGCTTCAGCGAGATCCCGAGGTTGTCGAGGATCATCGGGCTCTGGCGCGAGATCGCCAGCGTGAGGTCCTCGACGCCCTTTCTCGCGTCGCCTTGGAGGGCGAGACCGAGCTTGGCGCCGGCCCCCGCGAGCTCGCCGAACTCCTTCGAACTCTTCGCGGCGCCGAGCGAGTTGGCGGTCAGCGCCTGCTGGGCCAAGTCGCTGTCTGCAACGAAGCCGAGGGTCGACTCCCGGGCCTGCTGGATGCCGTACGGGACGTTGTTGAACGAAGCCTGCAGGCGCAGGCTCTCTTCGGAGAGGGCCGTGATGGCCTGCGCGGCCTCCATAGCCCCCGAGATCAGGAGCCCGAAGCCAGCCGCCCCGGCTGCCCCGGCCGCGAGCTTCCCCAGATTCTGGAGCTGCCCGCCGGCCTTGCCCGCGGTGCCGCCCATGCCGTCGAGCAGGTCGCCGAGCCGACCGACTACGCCCTGCGCCGAGCTCGCCTCACCCCGCATCCGCCCGGTCGCATCGGCGACCTTGCCAAGCTCGCGTTGCGCCTGGCGCGTGTTCGCCCTGACGTGGGCGGTGCTGGTGACGTCAGTCATCGGCCTTTCTCAGCTTCTTCCGAGCGGCCCAGTCGAGGGCGCGCCGCTCCTCGAGCTCGAGGTGCTGGATCGCCTCCCAGATCCGGGGATCCATCCCCGGACCCAGCATCGGGTTCGAGTCGTGCGCCCCGCTCTGGTCGATCAGGTGGCGCGCGAACGGTCGGAGGCTCTCGATGTAGGCGCAGCGTAGCCAGCCACCAGGGCAGCCCTCGTGGAGGCTCTCCCATGGCTCGTCCATGACGCCGGACACGACGAGTTGTGGGAACTCGTCGAGGTCCTCACCATCCTCGACCGCGTACTCCTCGGGCTCGATCGACCGGCCCATGTACCAGCCCCGCGGGAGCGCGCCCTCGGGGCTGACTGGGGTCCAGTCCCCCTTGTATAGGGGCAACGAGCAGTGCTGCCTGGCCTGTTGCTCTGGGTCGAGGCGCGACCCGCCGTTGCCGCAGACCTCGCGGCAATCGTAGGGGGCCTCGTGGCACCACATCTGACTGCCGGCGTCACGGTACGGGATGCCGACCCGCGCGTAGGCCCAGAGCCTCAGCGCTTTTTTTCGGGTTCGCTCAGCCGGGTCGAGAACCTGAAAGCTGCCGCCCCGAGGGCCTGGACATTCAGGACACCGAAGCGGTCGATCATCTCGTAGATCGTCTCGGTCGTGACGACGCCGTTTCGGCGGACGAACCACTTCGGATGGTCATCCGACCCGTCGAAGCCCTCGATGCGGGTCAGGCCCTGCTGGCACATCTCGACGTACATCTCGGCGAGCTCGGCCTGGATCGAGCCGGCGCCGTCGGGGTCCTCGATGTCGTGATTGGCGAAGGTGGCCGAGATCTTCGTCTGGGCCTTGGCGAACTTCGCGGGCGGCAGGCGCCGGATGGCGAACTGCACCGGCTTCTCGCCCTCGCGCACGTACTGGAGAATGTCCCCTGCCTCTAGGTCGTACCTCGTCTCGCCCAGGTGGTACTTGCACCAAGGGTGCTCCCGATCCTGCTCCTTGCCGGCTTTCCGGCCTTCGGCGGTGACGATCGCTCCCTCCTCGCGGAGGCGTTCGAAATCCCAGGCGGGGTCGTCCTCGAAGATGACGACCGGTTCGTGCGTGATGGAGTGCTGTGGTGCTTTCACGTTCATCCCATGCCGATGACGATTCGGCTCTTTCCAACGTCGGTGCTCGCCGCGTCGTTGACCGTCGCGGTGAAGTTGAGGTTCATCATCCCGTTGGCGCCGCTCTCCGCGGTGGCGGGGTGCTCCATGAGGAACGCGTTGGGGATGATGATTGCCCAGGCCTTACCGGCCGGAGCGATCTGGTAGAGCATGATCCGCTTCTTGCCCTTCGTGTCCCACGTGTCCTGCCACGCGGTGTCGATGAGGACGCCGACCTCGGCGGTCAGATCCTGGGGCTCGCAGGTGTAGCCGGCGGTCCCCTCGAGGCCGTCGGCATGCTCGGTGATCGCCGGGAAGCGGCTCTTGCTGATCCCCGGGTTGATCGCGGCGCTCATGCAGCGCTGCGAGGCCAGCGTCGCGGTGTCGCGGTCGGTGATGCTGAGCCGCGTCTTGGCGCCGATCACCAGGCCGGGCTCGCCGTCCTGGGTCGAGCTCCACGTCGGCGAGAACCCGCCGCCGTTGCCGGGTGCTTTGACCTGGGCCCAGAGCAGCTTCGCGTCGATGCGGGGCGCCTGCCCGCGCTCGATCGTGATCCCCTCCATGGAGACCGCGCCGCCGTGCATCAGCCAGGAGGTTCCGAAACGCTCGTAGAGCACGGAGAGCGTCTCCTGGTCGCTGTCCGTGAGGTCGTACAGGGCCGCCTCGTCGATGAACGCGGTGATCGCCGCGTGGACCACGTCGTCGTCGTCGACGCCCGCGTAGGGCGCCTGAAACAGCGTGATGTCGTTGGTCGCCACGGAGGCGATCTGCGCGGGGTACAGGAGCCCGTCGGCCGGGTTCTCGAAGAACACGATCTGGCCGACGACGCATCCGTGCCCGGAGTCGAACGTCATCTCGGTGTCGCTCGACGGGGTTCCGTCGACGGCGAAGGTCTTACCCATGATCGTCCCGCCGGCACCGCCCATCATGTGGCCGATCAGGCGCGCGATCTTGGTCTCGCTTACGGTGTTCGTGTCCGAGGTCTCGGACCCTGTCCCATGCAAGACGAAGCCGATCCCGTCCTGCTCGCCATCGCTGAGGCCGTCGAGCGGGACGTCCTTGCCCTGGAACTCCTCCTGGTTGCGCTCGTCCTGGACGGCCTCGGGGCGCAGCGCGGACGTGTCGAGCACGCCAAGGAAGCGAACGCGGTCCACGTTTCCGCCGCTGTCGGCGGTTTGCCAGGCGCTCGCGTCGACGGGTCCGGTCCCTTTGGTGGACTCAACGGTGAGGGCGAGGGTCTTCGGTTTCGAGCTTCGGGCGGTTGCGGCCATGGTTCAGGTCTCCTAGGCGTCTTCAGCGAGGAAGTGCATCTCGAACCGGAAGGCGACGACGAGGGCGTCGTCGTCGTTCTTCTGGTCTCCGTCTTCGTTGGTGTCGGCCTCTTCGCTGGGGATGAGGTCCGGGCTCAAGGCCCTGGCGCCGATGAACCCGTCGATCTCGGGGTTGCCGGGCTGGGGATGGAGCAGGAGCCACAGGTCGCGGCCGTCCTGCCACATCATCTCCTCGAGCTCGAGGTTGAGCCCGACCGCGCGGTACGAGACGAGGATCGCCATCTCGTAGGCGTATTCGATGCCGTCGCCCCACAGGGGGTCCTCATGGATCGGGTCCGGCCCCTCCGGCGCGGAGTCGCACCGGCACAGCTCCGCGACGCTGTGGATGACGGCGAACTTGCGGAGGGCGGCGCCCCGTACGCTGCGGACGTCTCGGACGTACTCCCAGGGCGCGGAGGCCCGCAGGCCCGCGAATTTCGGCGTCATGGCCTGGATCGCGTCCACCAGGACGGCCCGGATCGCGGCGGGCGTTGTAGCGGTGAGCGCCATCAGGCCCTCGTGAACGGGTGGTAGGCCTGGTCGACGGGCTCGCCGGCGTCGGTCGCCTCGCTGACGCGGACGCTGTCGGCCGAGATGCCGGTCAGGGCGGTGAAGTACTTCTCGAACCGCTCGCGCGCCCACTCGGCCTGAGAGGCCTGCTTGTTGAGCGAGTAGAACGTCTCGAGGGCGTAGTAGACGACCGCGAGCTTGCCGTCGTCTCCGATGTAGAGCTCCTCGGCGGGCACGTTCGCGGCCCTGGCCTGGGCCATCACTTCCTTGTAGGCCTGCAGGACGAGCTCGTCGCCATCACGGCCGCGGAGCTTGACACCCAGGTCTCGGTCGACCGAGGCCACATCTGCGAACGTCGCGCAGGGTACACGGTCCCGCCGTCGCATCACCACGAGCTGGCGGACAAGTGAGACCCCATCCACCCCCTCGACGTCCCAGTCGACGGCGAACACGTCGTCGCCTGGAACCCGGTTGGTGTCGTTGGCGACCGCGCTGGGGAACGTGGCTCGGCACTCGACGCCCTTGAGCGTCGAGGTCGTGGTCGGGTAGCTGAACTGGACCTGATTTGCCAGCTCGAGGACGTTGCCGGTCTTGCCCAGCACATCGACGAGCTCGGCGCGGCCGCCGTTGGCCGTGGCGAGCTGGTACATCCGTCCCGCCACGAAATCCGTGCCATCGGCGACGGTGAGCTGCAGCGGATTTGCGGACGCTGGTCCGGCCGCGACCGCGAGCGTCGAGCTCGCGCTGTCGAGCGTCGAGTTCGCGCTAGAGGTCAGGTCGCGGCGCGAGTCGCCGTCGGCGTAGCCAATGTCCCGGACGACGTACGACGGAGCCGACGACGGCACGGCGGGTCGGCCGTGCTTGTCGAAGAACACCTGCACGACGTCCTGGGCGCCCTCTTCGTAGAGGACGGGGTATGGCTTGGGCACGCTCATGGCCTACTCGATCAAGATCCCGTGTTCGCAATCTCGTCTCGCCTGGTCGCCAGCCTCGTCCCACAGATCGGCCTCGCTCTTGTGCGGAAGCACGCCTTGCGAGACGAGACGGAGGTTGTGCTCGTAGATCCCCTTGCGACGCATGGAGAAGGCTCGGCGCCACTTCATGTCCTGCTTGTGCGGGGCGGGCGAGAGCGTCGGATCAGCCTCGTCGATCTCGATCTTGGCCTGGTCCTTGGCTCGGTCCCGCAGGACCGGGTCCGGCGAGTACGGGGCGAGGCCCATGTCACGCTGGAGCTGGTAGTGAGCAAACAGCTCACGCCAGCGACGCTCGAAGGCCTCCACTGGTGTCTTGCCGGCGTCGACCGCCGTGGACATCTCCTCGCGCGTCCACTCGACCTCGTCGCCGGCGTCGATCTCGACGGCGCCGGTCATTTGGCCTTCGTCGCGTTCTTACGGCCCGGCTTCTGGGCCTTGATGTCCTCGTCCGACAGGAGGAACTCATCCTCGAACTCGGTCGATCCGGACTGTGCCTCATCGCGGTACTGCTTCACCAGCGATGGCAGCATCGACTCCGGGTACACGGAAGGACGGCCGGACTTCTTCTGCGCATCTTCCCAAGATGTGCGGTCTTGTGGTTTTGCGTTCAGCGGCGGGTTGAGACCCAGGCTGGTCTTCGGGCCGTCCTTGTGGAGCCACATCTCCATGTAGCGCTTGAACTTCTTGCGCTCCGCAATCATGCCCTCTTCCTGGAAGAGGTCATCGCCCTCGAACTCCGAGAACAGGATCCGCCAACCGTCTCGATGGAACGGCAACTTGACGACGATCTCCCACTGACGACCGTGGCTGCCGTCTTCGTTGGTCACCTCCACCTTGGAGGCCTGGAGATAGTGAGGCAGACAGTTGTGCTGGGAAGGTACAGCGAACAGTTCGCCGTCGGGTCGAAGCACGACGATCGGCGCCGACGCCTGGTGGTTCATGGAGTAGCGGGGGACGTCCTCGTCCGGGTTGGTGTTCAGGGCCACGATGTCGATCTCCAAAATGAGAAGGGGGCGAGGTGTTGCCTCGCCCCCTTCGGGTCAGGGTGTGCTGCGCGGGCCGTAGCCCGAATGGTGTCTCGGTGGCGTCAGCTCTTGGCGACGACGAACCGTCGGATGTTGCCTTCGTAGGTGAGGCAATGGGCCACGTAGGCCTTGGTGTAGATCAGGTCCTTGTCCTTGTCGGGGTCCCGATCGAACTCGGTGAAGTAGCCGTTGACGACGGCGTCGTTCCCGGGGTTTCGACCGGGCACGGTCCCCCACCACGACGCGATGCCGAAGGCTCCTTCGTCGCCGACGACCGCGAAACAGCCGACCTTGTTCGCGCCGTCCGGGTCGGGGAGATAGTCCGAGACGAGAATCGGATACCCCTCGTAGTCCCCCTTGAACAACGGGTTGGTGCCGAAGAGTGACAGGCCGCGGCCCGTCGCCTCGATCGCGCCGTTGGTCTGGCGGATGTCGTCCCGGAGCTTCTCCAGGGCGTGGTGGCCCATGAACACGGCGTGCTGGCCCTCGGCCTCCTGTGCGCTGTACAGCGCGGCCAGAGCACCGAACTTCGCGCGGTCCATCTGGAGACCGCTGTAGTTGGTCGTGTTCGTCGAGGCGTCGTTGATCTTGGTCAACATGTCCTGCGACATGCGCTTGGCCATGGCCCGCGAGTTGTTCTGGGTCACACGCTCGAGGTCCACCATCGCGTTCTGCGACGCGCGGTAGGTGATCGCTCGCTTGATGCCGATGACGGCGCCGTTGCACGACGCGGCCGCGACCTCGAACTTGATGGGGTTGCCGTAGCCCCCGTCGTCGCCCTCGGCCTTCGGCGAGGCGTAGGTGAAGACGAGCGCGGCGTTCTTCTCGCGCCGGAACTTGAACGTGTTCGACCCGATCATCGAAGCGTCTTCGACCCAAGCGACGGTCTGATGGACGCTGGGAGCTTCGTTCTCGCGCAGGATGGCCGCCGCGTATCCTTCGGTACGGATCCAGGCGGAAAGGTCGGATTGGGTAGTAACACCGGTTTCGAGGGCCATGGCTATTCTCCTTCGTGGCTACGCCGTCACAGACCGGGGCGCCGGTTTCCGAACGGCGCCACGGGATGGGACGGCTGGGGTTTTGCGGGCCCACCTCGAGGGCGGGCCCCTTCCTGGGGTGTGGTGGTGCTGTCCTGCTTCTTGGGCTCGAACAACTCGGGCTTGCGCTCTTTGAGGAGCGCGACTCGGTCTTTGATGGCCTCGGGCAACTTGTCCTCGGCCGGATAGCGATCGAGACCTTCCCGATCGACCAACAGCAGGTACGCCCCGCGGACATCGTCCTCGGATGCGTCCTTCGCTTCTCGTCGCAGGGCGTCTTGGATCTTCCGATCCACGTCCTTGCGGCGATATTTCTCAAGCTGCTCGGAGAGCTTCGATCGCTCTTGCTCCTTCAGCTCGATCTGCTTCTGGAAATCCCCCTCCTCCTCGGCCTTCTTTCGCTGCCGGTCCTGCTCTGCTTTTTCGAGCTTGGACAGCCTCTCGAGGGCTTCGTCGCGCTCACGCTGCACATCTGCGAAGCGAGCGTTCTCGCGGCGCTCGCGGGCGTTGCCTTCGCCTGCCGGCGACTGCCCACCCTCACCGGCACCGTCCGGCGCCTGGTTCTGAGTCGAGTTGGTGGTTTGGGTTCCGGCGCCTTGCGACGCCCCTTCGTTGTTGGTGCTCTGGGTGGTCATGATGCTCCGACGCCATCCGGCGCCTGGTCGTCGTTCGAGGCGCTATCCAGCGCCAGTTGTCCGTCGCGCACAGCGGGACCCAATGCCCCGTTCTGCTCGGCGTTGTTTTGGTTGATCGGCGCCCCGAGGGGCTGGTTGCGATCGGCCAAGATCTCGTTGACGGAGTTGTCCTCGTCTGCGTTGCGCATGAGGTGATCGAGGGCGGCCTTGCGCGTCTGGATCCAGGGGTACTTGCGCATCACGATGTCGACCATCGAGATGAGCCCGTTCTTGCGCTCCCAATCGTCTTGGTCGCGCTGCTCCTTGGGGGAGTCGACCGTGGGCGTTCCGAACTCGATTCCCCAGCGGTCGAGGATCCTCGAGGGGCCCGGGATCCGGCCGGCCGACGGATGGTCCGAGGCCGTCACGAGCGAGCTCGTCGACAGAGCGAGCCGGCGCTCGAAGTTGTAGGCGAACGGCATCTGGGCCCGCTTGAGAGCTGCGCGCCGCTCCTTGCGGACGTTCACGGCCGCCTTCGGAGCATCGCCGATACGGACCGTGACATCGCTCGAGGGAATGCCTTCCGCGCCGAATAGCGCCTCGTAGGCGAACCGGATCATCGTGATGAACTCGGCTGGGTCCGTCACCATGTCCACCATCTCGAAGCTGACCGAGAGGCCACCCGCGCCGACAAAGATCGCGGGTCGCTCCGGGTCTCCCATCGTCTGGGCCGCCGGGATGTCGGCCTTGTTCTTGGCCTTGATGACCCCCAGCTTCCCGTCCTGGACCTTGCGCCGGAACCGGAGCCGGGCGTAGGTGACCCCGACGGTGATCGTGGCGTCGAAGAGCCTGCGGTTGAACGTGGGCGTGTACCAGCTCTCGCCGGGGCGCTGACGGTTCAATCGAGAGACCGCGGCCGGACACATGGGTCGCCCCATCTCGTCGACGCAGCCGTGGGGGATCTCGTGAAATCCCTCGTAGTTCTCGGCCTGCCGGCCGTGGACGTCGAAGTAGTACCAGGCGTAGTCGTCGACGGCGCACCAGTACGGGGCGTGGGCGTCGATGATCCGCTGGTCGTCGTCCGGCAGCTTCCAGATCACGGCGCGCGGCTGACCGTCGAGGCCGATCGCTGCGTCGTATCGGTCGGCGGTGACCTCCTGGCGCTGCAGCTTCCCGAGGTCGTCCAGGTAGGGGATGACGACCAGCGGCTGGCCGCTGACGTACGGCAGGCGCTGAAACTGAGACTGCTGGGTGGAGATGTCCCCTTCGTCGAGGAGCTCGACCCACGCCGCCTCCTGGGCGTCGCTGGTCTCGCGCAGGTACCGGCGGGCGCCGTGGGTGTAGACCGAGGGCACGCTGTTCGCCGCGTCGCCGCCGGGGTTGAGCTCCGACGTGACGAGCTCGGACATCAGCTGCCGGATGTCCGGGTCGCTGTAGATGTGCCGAATCTTGGATCTGACGTAGCCCGGGAAGGTTCCGTCGATGAGAGACAGGCCCTCGGCGCACGCGCGCCGACGGGCCTCGGCCCCATCCATCCAGCCGTTCTCGATCGCGGCCTGGACTGCGGGCGAGACCACGTTGCTGAACCCCGTCTTGGGGAACGAGCGGATATGTCCGTGGCTACGCAGCATTCGCTAACTCGTATTCGTCGTCCTCGTCGTAGCGGGTCGGCGTGCGCGTCGTGATCTCGTGGTTGAACAGCTTCCACAGCAGGTACCGCATCGCGTCCGTCGGGCTCGAGATGCGATCGCTCGCGGTGCCCGGCTTCTTGTCGATCGTCCCGCGCGGTGTCGCAGTCTGGGTCGAGAGCGCCTGGACCAGCGTGGTGCAGGACGCCGACACCGCGAACCGCCCCTTGAGCATCAGCTCGTGGACAACGCGGATCGACGAGATCTGGGGTGGCATGACCGCCACACCCTCGTCGTTGAACTCGGCGGGGATGACCGCGTGGCCAGCCTCGCGGAGGTCGTCCGCCTCGTGGGCGGACTGGTCCAGGTGCATCTGCAGCCGGTGACCGGGTTGGTCGCCGGACGGGTCG
>Ga0209692_10001244_pt1 | contig 36978 bp, 34 predicted proteins | sample tdDd472_FD_187129 | JGI IMG/M metagenome (GOLD analysis project Ga0209692, IMG submission 187129) | Marine sediment microbial communities from the Atlantic coast under amendment with organic carbon and nitrate - tdDd47.2 (SPAdes)... | ecosystem: Environmental > Aquatic > Marine > Coastal >...
ATGTGAATGGATCCGGATCGTGTTTTCGACAAGTTCGATCTGATCGGCCTTGAGACCTGCGGGTAGAAAATCCCGCCGTGAAAAGTGCAACGCCATCGGCAACCTCCGCGAAAGATGGCCAAAATATAGCGTTAGCCATGCCAGAACCGCACCAAATCTGCGTCAGAGCCAAAATTGCGTGCCGATTGACACCGAAGTCGCCTATGCCGGCAAGCGTGACATCGACCGCGCGGTTGCGGCGGCGCGCACGGCTTTTGATGGTCCCTGGGGGCGATCAACGGGTCAGGAACGCGCCGAGCTGCTGTACAAAGTGGCTAAGATCTACCGCGAGCGCGCCGAAGAGCTGACGCTGCTTGAATCCCGCGATTCAGGCCGGGCTTTGCGCGAGACCAGAGGCGACGTAGCCGCTCACGCCAACTGGTATCAGTGGTTCGCCTCGTTGGCCGACAAGATCTGGAGCCAGTCAATCCCGATGGACGAGCCCGTGCACATTTTTACCTCTCGCCTTCCGGTCGGGGTTGTTGGTGCAATCACACCATGGAACGCGCCATTGCTGACCACCGCTTGGAAGCTTGGCCCTGCTCTCGCTGCAGGATGCACAGTCGTTCTGAAACCGGCCGAGTTGACACCGGTAACGGCGATGGAACTTGCCAGGATTTTCGATGAGGCGGGCTTTCCGCCGGGCGTTATCAATGTCGTGCCGGGATATGGCAAGGGCGGTGCGGGCGAGTATCTGGTGGCACATCCGGATGTCGATAAGATCGCCTTTACCGGCGAGGGCAATACCGCACGCAGTATTCTCAGGACGGGTGCTGCCACGCTCAAACAGTTTTCCTTCGAACTGGGCGGGAAATCGCCTCATATCATCTTTGCTGATGCCGATATTGATCACGCGCTGAACGCGGCGACCGGGTCGGCCTGGGCGGTTTGCGGGCAAAGCTGCGCGCTCGGCAGTCGTGTCCTGGTGGAACGTCCGGTCTATGATCGTGTCGTCGAGGCTTTTGCCGAACGCGCCGGACAGGTTCGGGTCGGAATGCCGCTTGATGAAGCCACCCATATGGGGCCGCAGGTTGGCCCAGAGCAGCTCGATAAGACGCTGCGCTATGTTGAGTTGGGCAAGGAACAGGGCGCCAAGCTGGTCACGGGCGGACAGCGGATCGAAGCGGGTGAAATGGCCGATGGTTACTTCGTCCAGCCAACCGTTTTTGCGGGTGTAGACAATTCGATGAGGATTGCGCGCGAAGAGATCTTTGGCCCGGTGGCATCGCTGATACCGTTCGATGGTGAGGACGAGGCCGTGCATATCGCCAATGATAGCGCATATGGGCTGACTGCAGGGCTGTGGTCGCGCGATGTCGGGAGGGCACATCGGGTTGCCGCGCGCATTCGTGCCGGGATAGTCTGGGTAAATACCTACCGCTATATCCGATGGACCACGCCTTATGTTGGATTCAAGGCCAGTGGCTGGGGCCGAGAAAACGGAATGGAGGCGCTTGATAGCTACCTCGAAACGCGCACAACTGTGGTCAGTACCACGGGCCAATTTCCAGATGTTTATGCAACCTGAGGACAGAGAAAATGAGACTTGAAGGTAAACTGGCGGTTATTACCGCAGCCGCATCCGGCATGGGCAAAGAAGGCGTAAAGCTGTTCGTCCGCGAAGGTGCCCGGGTCTGCGCAATTGACGTGAACGGCGAAGCGCTTGCCACGCTGGCGGATGAAATGGCCGCAAAAGGAACTCCGATCGAAACTATCACTGCAGATCTGTCAGAGCCCGAGATGATACGCGGCAGCGTCAACGAGGCCGCCGAAAAGCTGGGCGGAATTGACATCATGTGGGCGCATGCGGGCATTCCTGGCCCCGCCGGTATCGAGGATCTCGATCTGGACGCTTATAACAAGGCGATGGCAATCAACGTCGATTCCGCCACTTTGGGGGCCGGAGAGGTGATCAAGCACATGCGCAAGCGCGGCGGCGGATCACTGGTCTTTACGGCTTCGATTTCAGGTATTGTGGGATCGCGCTTCTCGCCGGTGTATTCCGCCGGAAAATTCGCGGTTGTTGGTCTGGCCAAGTCATTGGCGCAAACCTTTGCCCCCGATAATGTACGGGTAAATGTCGTCTGCCCTGGGCTTGCCGATACGCCGATGGGCGTGAAATTCGTGAGCCGCAAGGAAGACCCTGAAGAGGCAAAGGCCAATACCGAGATGATGATGGCAGCCGTACCGATGGCCCGTTTGGTCCGGCCCGGGGAGATCGCCCATGCAGCGCTTTGGCTGGCGTCTGATGATGCATCATTTGTGACTGGCGTCGAATTGCCGGTAGATGGCGGCTTTACCTGTCGGTGACACATCAGCGGGCCGCGATTTATTGCGGCCCGTTCCTTCGGATTGAGCTGTCAGGCGGTTGGCCTACTTCTTCCTGGAAAAATGTCCGCCGAGACAACATGAAACCTGCATTTAGGCCCAACACTGTTGGGCCTTTTTCAGTTTATTCAGATGCTGCGGATTGGTTTAATGGGCGTTCTGGGATTCGTCGACCAAGGCGACGATCTTGCGTGCCGCACGTTCAAGGGTCGTGTCCTGCACCGACATGCCGATCATGATGCCCAGCGTGTAAAGGCTGTTGAACAGCGGCCGCCACATTCGGTGTTTGCCGAAAAATCACTGTCGATGTGCAGTGGTTGCGGGTTCAGCGTCATGAGGCTGAAGGATATATTGTCGTGTTCGGTCACGGTTCGGCTTGGCGCATGTTCAAAGACCGCGCCGACTGTGAAGCCCTCACAAAATAACCTGCCATGCGATTACCCCTTTCAGATAACGGTGCCTGGGTTTTTGTCTTTGCCCTCAGCACCGGTTACAGCCGACTGTATTGAATCGGGCGACATCGAGCGAACGATTCCGCGCGCAATCAAATCCGAGATGGTGTCTTGCGACAGGCCCATCTCAGTCAGGCATTCGATTGTATGTTCCCCCAAGTGTGGCACAGGGCGTGCCTCGACGACCGGCGTGTCTGACATTTTGACCGGGTTGGCCATGGTCAGGATCGAGCCTTCGGTCGGGTGCTCAAAGGGGCGGAAAAAGTCGACTTGTTCGAGATGCTTGTCCTTCAGGATGCTCTTGAGGTCGTGCATCCACATGATTGGGACGTCGATTTCGTTGAAGAGGTCCACCCATTCAGCGGAGGTGCGGGTCAGCATCAGATCGGACAGCTCGCCATAGACAACATCCAGATTGGCCATCCGCGACGCAAAATCGGCATAGCGCGGATCAGTGTCCATCAAATCCGCCCGGCCAGTCGCAGAGAGGAAACGGCGCCAGTGGCCATCGGTATAGATCAACGCGCATACATATCCGTCGGCGGTCTTATAGGGGCGCCGATCGGGTGAGAGTTGTCGGACATAACCGCCCTCGTCCAGCGGTGGCTCGTAGGTCAGCCCGCCCAAATGGTCACCCAGGATAAAGGCCGCCATGGTCTCAAACATAGGCACGTCGACGCGCTGCCCCTTGCCAGTACGCCCACGCGCAACCAGTGCTGCGAGAATGGCGCTCAGAGTCGTCATGCCAACAATTCGGTCGGCCATAGCGGTTGGGACATATCGGGGCTCTTCGCCGCCTGCGAGAGTATAGAGATAGGGTATGCAAGCACCGCCCTGAATCAGATCGTCATATGCGGGGTATGCGGCATAGGGGCCGTCTTGCCCGTACCCGTAGCAGCCGGCGTATACGATCTGGGGATTGACTGCAGCGATCTCTTCGTAAGAGAGGCCCAGCCGTTCCATCGCGGCGGGGCGGATGTTGTAGATCAGCACATCGGCGTTGCGGCACATGTCGAGCAATAGCTGCCGACCCTCGCTAGCCTTAAGGTCGATGGAGATTGACCGCTTAGACCTGTTTGTATTCAGAAAGAGCGGTCCCATGCCTGGTGAACGCATCGGTCCGATCTCGCGGACCAGATCGCCAATGGGGGACTCGACCTTTACCACATCGGCCCCATAATCTGCGAGGAACTGTGTCGTATAGGGCCCCATCAGGACAGCAGTTAGGTCTACGATCCGAATTCCAGATAGCGCGCCCATAAAAGCTCCTGACTTTGTTCATGTATATAGACCGATATAACACAATTATGCATTGGCAAGGTTGAAGGCAAGCCAAATGTTTGCTTGTATCAGACGACAGTTTATAATTCCCACAAGTCTGCATAAGGCAACATGAGCATGTATATGCTCTACTCTAATGAATGACGCCAAGAGGCACACAGTGCGGGCGGGCCGTTGCCATCGGGCGAGCGGGGGTAGACGCATGAATATCGCAAACTGGCTGGATGCCTCTGGCCGACGCACGCCGGATGCGCCCGCGCTTTTCTATGGCACCGAGTTGTACGCGGATTATCGGGGCTTTGCCGCCCGCGCACGGCGCATCGGAGAGGGGCTCGCCCGGACTCATGGTATCGGTGAGGGTGATCGCGTTGCAATTTTTCTAAAGAATTGCCCTGAGGTGTTGGAGCTGATCTTTGGCATCTGGTGGATAGGTGCGATGGCAATGCCGATCAACGCGAAACTGCACGCAAAAGAGGTGGCGTTTATCCTCGGCGATTCCGGTGCGGATCTGCTGGTGTCAGACAGCGGCGACGTTGGCGATCAGGCGGGCCGCACGGACTGCCCCGAAATCGCGCTTGGCGGCACCTGCTAGAAACCGACGACTGCGGCGGCCCACCCTTGACCAGAGGCCGGGATGATCCAGCCTGGCTGTTATATACCTCGGGCACAACGGAGCGGCCCAAGGGGGTGATGCTGAGTCATGGCAATCTGCTCTCGATGTAGTTGTGCTATGCTATTGACGTCGATCAGGTGTCCTCCGGGCAGTCCATCCTTTACCCCGCACCGATGTCGCACGGCGGGGGGTTGTATGCCTTGCCATACATCCGGGCGGGTGCGCGCCATGTGGCGCCCCTGTCGCGTGGTTTCGACGCGAGCGAGATTGAGCATCTGGCGCGGCATTTCGATGAAGCGGTCTATTTTGCCGCGCCGACGATGATCCGGCGTCAAATCGAGTTGTCGCGCGCCAACGGCTATCGCGGCGAAGGTATCCGCAACGTAATCTATGGCGGTGGGCCGATGTACTCGGGCGATCTGGGCGACGCTCTGGAGGTGTTCGGGGGGCGATTTGCCCAGATATACGGGCAGGGCGAAAGCCCGATAACCATCACGGTGATGAGCCGCGACATGATTGCTGACAAGGCGCATCCGAACTGGAGGACCCGGCGCGAGTCGGTGGGGGTCGCCCAGGCATGCATCGAAATCAGGATTGCAGACGAGGATCTGCGCGACTGGCCGCCGGGAGTACCGGGAGAGATACTTGTGCGTGGTGACACGGTCATGATCGGCTATTGGCGGAACGACGCTGCCACCGCCGAGGCGCTGCACGATGGATGGCTGCGGACCGGGGATATAGGGCGGCTTGACGAAGGCGGATATCTCACCCTCACTGATCGTGCCAAGGAGGTGATCATCTCGGGTTGGACCAGTATTTACCCGCGTGAGGTTGAGGAGGTTCTGGTGCGTCATCCCGACGTGGCGGAGGCGGCGGTGATCGGCGTGCCTGATGCAGAATGGGGCGAGCGGATCAAGGCGTTTGTTGTGGTTGCGCCAGATTGCACGACGCGTGAGTCCGAGCTGGAAGCCTGGTGCCGCTCGGAAATGGCGTCGTTCAAGAAGCCCTGCCTCTACACTTTCCTGCCGGAACTGCCCAAAAACGCCTATGGCAAGATCCTCAAGCGTGACCTGCGCGAGCTTGGCTGACGGATCGTGCCGCAATGCGGGCACGGCTAGCGTGATACCAATACACCAGGGTCTGGTCTTAGGACGGCCTCAGGTGAGCGGATCGGCCATTGGCATGGTTTGATTACCCCGCGTGGCCCTCCATCAACCGTTGAGGAGAATATTCGATCACCGTTTCGCCACGTTGGTTGACGATACGATTGCGCGTTTTGACCAGGCCACGGTCCGATTTTGAGGTCTTGCGTGCCTCCGACACTTCGATCTCCACATGGATCGTGTCGCCCACAAACACAGGAAGTTTCACGTCCATTTCCATGTTAAGAAACGCAAGCCCCGTCGCTTGGCTAGTACAATTCAGCACCAACCCCTCGGCAAAGGACAGCACCAAGAGCGCGGGTGCGGCCTGACCTTCCATCGCGCTGTGACGCTTGCGGTATTCGGCATCAAGAAAGAGCGATTCCAACATGCCGGTGCCGGTCACGAAATTAATGAGGTCCGTTTCCGTGATTGTTCGGCCATAGGTCTGGTACTGCGCTCCGACCTCAAGCTCATCCCAGTAAAATCCTGTTCCTAAAAGCTGCATGTCACTTCTCCTTGCGGCGTTCGGCTAGGCTGAAACATTCGGAGGCGTTCGCAGATTGGGGACCGTGGTCTGTAGGTAATCGGCACCAAAGCACTGCGAAACCGCTTCGTGCACCTGTCCGGCAATGCGTGGTATGTTCTCTTCGATCCGATTAAGCGGCCCGGCGACGGTAAAAGAATAGACCCTCTCGGCCACCACGAGCGGGATAGATACGCCGCCCAGATCGACGCTGTAACTCGACGCGCTCCCGAACCATCCATTGTGCAAGCCCGACCGGATTCGGTCTTCTACAGCGTCAACGCTCATCGGCGATCCCGAGCCGTAGCGCTCGAATTCGACTTTACGCAGCAGGGAGGCACGGCGGACAGCGCTCCATTGGCTGAGGATCGACCAGCCAGAGGCGGTCGCGTGAATTGGAATTCTCTGCCCGACTTCCGCGGCATAGCGCACGCGAACCGGCGAGGACACAACTTCAAGAAATACCACGCTCAACCCTGCCGCCGCACCGATGCAAACGGTTTCGCCCGTTTGGTCCCGCAATGTGCGCCCAAGACGCACCAGATCCTCAGGCACGGGCTCTGCGGCCGAGATTTGCTCTGCAATGGTATACCAACGGGACGTCGGATAATACCGGCCACGTACCGAGGGCTCGTAGAGGTAGCCGCGCGCGTTCAGGGTGGACAGAAGATTATAGGCCGAAGACCGGGGCCAGCCGAAATGCTGTGAGACTTCCGCAAGGCTGGCAGAAGACCCGCGGTCGGCAAAAAATTCTAGCAGGTCCAGAACATTTTCAACCTGTCTTACCAACATTTCAGTCTCCAAACGTATGCGAAGCAGATGAGAGGGCTTCTCTGGATTTCGCGCTGGAATGTCTAAGTATAGGAGTAAATGCGCGATGCCAATAGTCGCCTCCTCCTGTTGGTGCACCCTTTTCCTGCAATGCTGCGTAGACTTAGAGCCCTTTTCGTGTCGGACGCGCGCAAATGGCACTACTCAGTGTTCATGCAAGTCATATCCACAAACAAGAACAATAGGTCCATCTATACTCAGGGCTTTGGTAGCGGGATGGCCTCAGTCAAGGCATTTCGTCCTAATCGACTGATCCGCCAGGCGGTGCCTTTGGTTTAGCCTCTGAGCGCCGTGTTTTTTCGCGCGACCTTTGGCGTGCCATCGCCATCAGGCCCCTTTTCTTGCCCCGGCATTTTGCGGCTTCAACTCTCCAACGTCTCTGCCATGTCCCTCGGTCCCATCCGTCATGACGCGGGCGCAGGCTGTCAATCGGCACGCAATTTTGGCTCTGACGCAGATTTGGTGCGGTTCTGGCATGGCTAACGCTATATTTCGGCCATCTTTCGCGGAGGTTGCCGATGGCGTTGCACTTTTCACGGCGGGATTTTCTACCCGCAGGTCTCAAGGCCGATCAGATCGAACTTGTCGAAAACACGATCCGGATCCATTCACATTCCGCCAAAACTGCGGCGGCCTGTCCGCACTGCGGCACGATTTCGCGTCATGTCCACAGCAGGTATCGGCATCGTCCGGCTGATCTGCCTGCTCATGGCCGGGCAGTGGAATTGGTCTTGCTGGTTCGTCGCTTTCGGTGCCGCGCCATGAATTGCTCTGCGAAGATATTCGCGGAGCGGTTTCCGCCTGCCGTGACCCGGCCGTATGCGCGGCGCACCTCCCGTCTGCAAGGGCTGGTCCGGCACCTTGGCTTGGCACTGGGCGGGCGTCCAGCGCAGGCACTTGCTGCACGGCTCCAGCTACCGGCCAGCAAGGATACCTTTCTGCGCAGCATTCGAAGCACGGCGGAGGCTGCCAGCAGCGAACTCCGCGTCATCGGCATCGATGATTGGGCATGGCGCAAAGGTCAGCGGTACGGCACGTTGATCTGCGATCTGGAGCGGCGCCGGGTCATCGATCTTCTTCCGGACCGGGAGCCTGCTACGGTCGAGGCGTGGCTGCGGGCCCGCCCAGGGATCGAGGTCGTCGCCCGCGACCGCAACGGGGGCTATGGCAGTGCAGTCTCAAGGGCTTTGCCGAAGGCGGTTCATCCTCTCGTGGTTTGCCGCGCAAACCACTGCCGGACAACGGGTTGCCGACCGCTGGCACCTGTTGGAATGCGGAGGGGACCGTGGCCGCAGTGCGGCCGCGTAAGCCCCGAAGCATGCGAGGGCGGCGGAAAGGCTGCAATACGAGGGCTTCCTGCGTCGCCAGCAGACCAATCGAATGGTTCGCCAGATGGTCGATGATGGCACTCCCATCAAACGCATCGTTCGCCTGACCGGGCTGAGCCGCGGTTTGGTTCGCCAAATCGTTCGCGGGGAGCGTGAGGACGTTTTCCGAATCCGCGAGAGCAGTCTCACCCCTTGGCTACCGCGGCTGGAACGGGAATGGGCCGGCGGCTGCCGGAATGGTACAGAACTTCGGCGTAGGCTGCGCGCCGACGGCTTCCAGGGCAGCCTTCGCGTGGTCGGAGAATGGGCAACACGCCAGCGCCGTGCCGAGCAGGCCGTGCCGCCGGGGACAGGAAAACCGCAACCCGCGCGCAAGATAGCCCGCCTCCTGACCGTGGGCCGAGATCACCTGAGCAAGGCCGATACGATCCAGGTTGCAAGGATCGAGGCCGCGCTGCCAGCGCTCGCCGCTGCCCGAAGGCTAACCGACCGGTTCACGGACATGGTCCGAAATGCTCGTGAAGGCGCATTGGAAGGAAGGCTGGAGGAAGCGGAAAGCGGGCTGCTCGGTGCCTTCATCCGCGGGCTTCGGCGGGATCAGGCTGCCGTCATCGCAGCCCTGCGGGAACCCTGGTCGAACGGGCAGACCGAGGGCCAAATCAACCGCCTCAAGACCCTGAAACGTCAGATGTATGGCCGAGCGAACATCGACCTGCTCAGAGCCCGCCTCGTTGCAGCCTCCTGATAGAAAGAAACCCCCAAGCTGCACCGAAATTGATTCAGAGCCAAAATTGCATGCCTGTTCACATCTATCCGCTAAGGGAAGAGACGTTTTTGAGATTCAGCAGATCGTGAATCAAGGCGTCCGTTCCCTCTTCATCAATCTGGGCACTGACGGCAATTGCACTAATGGCGAGGAAAGGTTGACCCGCCGAGTTGGCAATGCCGACGGAAATGGTGGTGATGCCGCGTGCGAAATGCCCCTGGTCCAGCGCATACCCGTCTTCCCTGACCCGGTCCAACTGGCTGAACCAGTCCTCGAAGTCCATCGGTGTCGCCAACCGGATGCGGTTGTAGCGGCGCTGCAGCTCTGACTTGGCCATGTCGCTCTGCACCGCCATGCACCGTCCAAGGGCCCCGGCGAGCAAGGGCAACCGCTGTCCGATGCGCATCGATATCTGAACCGGCGTATTAGGCTCGGCCCGATCGACCAGCAACACACGGTTGTCATCGACGACCTGCCAGAGATTCATCGCGACACTGTGCGACACCGCCAGCCGTTGCAATTCCGGGTGTAGAACCCGGATATGGTTCTGACGGTCCAGTGCTGCCTGGGCCAGGGACACGACACCCATGGACAAAGTGTATGTTTTTGTTGTCTGGTCGAAACTTGCCAGACCTTCATGCACCAGTGTCCTGAGAATGTTGAAACAGGTTGAGGGGTTGATGCTGAGATCGCGCGCGACATGCGTTACACCCACCCCGTTTCTGGCACGCTGCAGATACCGCAGGACGGCCAGCCCGTTCACCAAGGCTCCGACCAGTTTTTCCTGTGGTGGATTGTTCATAAGGCTCCCAAATTAAAAAATTCTATTCGTTACCCCGAATACTGCGCATCGGCCGGAGCTGTAAAGCGGGCATTGCCCGCGCGACCAGGCCCAAGTCCGCAGGTATTCATCGCAATCCGCCGTAGACCCCCCAATCTCCGGCCACGAGATAACCACAGTCAACCGGCAGGACGACACCCGTAATGGCCGAGGCGTCGGGCCCGGCGAGAAATCCGATCGCGTTCGCGATTTCTTCTGCCTCGACAAGGCGGCCAAGGGCCGCCCCAGCTGCCAGCCGGTTCCCGGACAGGGCCCCGACGGACAGGCCCCGGTCCAGTGCCGGCGTCGATGTAAAACCCGGCGCGACGCTGTTGACGCGTACGCCTTTCGGGCCCCATTCGGCGGCCAGGCTCTTGGACAGATGCGCGATGGCGGCCTTGGCGGGTCCGTAGGCATGGAGCGGGCCGGTGGCTATCCCCGCGACGGAGGAGACTGTCACGATGGCGCCCGCCCCGCGTACCGCCATCCTGCTGCCGAAACTCTTGCAACAGGCGAAGGTGCCCCGCTGGTGGATGGCGGTGACGCGATCCCATTCGGCCCAGGAAATCTGCTCCGGCGGATCCATGCGTTGCAGAATACCGGCACAGGTCACGAGAACCGTCGGCGGAGCGCCCGCTTCCAGGCCTGCGGCACAGGTTTCGATTGCTTCGGCGTCCGTCACGTCGAGGCGAATGAATTCCGCGCCGATCCCCGCCGCGATATCCGCACCGTCCCGGTGAAGATCAAGGATCGTGACGGCCGCACCGTGCCCCCGGAAAAGCTGAGCGGTGGCCAGGCCGATACCGCTGGCCCCGCCTGTTATGACCGCGTGGGCGATCAGTTCGGATGTCATTGTCCTATCCTCTCGTGGCCGGCGCAGAGGTACCGGTTGTTCGACTTCGCCGCTGGCCCACGTCAGAACAGGCCGCGAACCAGCCTGGCATAGCCCGCGATGGCGGACTCGGGTATCTCCGTTCCCTTGCCGTAATTCATCGCCACATAGGCCCGCGCACCAAGCAGCGCAAAGACAATGGCGTCCAGTTCCTCGCCGTCGACCTTTTTCATGTCGCCACACTCGATCGACCGAAGAAAAGACCGCCGCAACCCCTCAGACATCCGCTTCATGTGATCGGCATGCGCCTTCGGTGCAAAGATTTCCGCCTCGTACAGGATGCGGTAGAAACCGGGGTTTCGGCCGAGAAAATGGCAATAGGCGCGGAACCGTTCGACCTCCCGTTTCCATCCCTGCGCCGCGCGCGGAACCTCGGCGGCGATCTCGTGGATCATGTTGGTCCCGACATAGGGCAGCAGGCTGTCAAAAAGCGTCTGGCGATCATCGAAATAGTTGTAGAAGGTGCCCTGGCTGACACCTGCCATCTCAGTCACCTTGGCAACGGAGGTGGCGGCATACCCGCGCGCGCCCACCACCTCGGCCGCCGAGGCCATCAGGGCTTCGTAAGTCTGTTTGGACTTCTCTTCTCGCGTCAGCTTTTTTCTTTTCACAGATGCAGGCACCGGCGCCGATTCCCTTTTCTCATCAGCCGCGTCGAGTAGCAGCGGCCACCGTTTCGCGTAAAACCCTTTTCAATATCTTCCCCGATGGATTGCGGGGCAAGCTTTCAACGACCACCAGGTCCTTGGGGCATTTGAATCCCGCCAGATGTTTTCGACAATGGCGCATCATGTCGTCGAATGTCACCGCCGCGCCCGGTTCGGTCACAATAACGGCCACGGGGACCTCGCCCCATTTCTCGTCCTCGCGCGCGACCACGGCCGCCTCGAACACCCCGTCCAACGTGTAGAGAACCCGCTCCACCTCGCTCGACGCCACGTTTTCGCCACCCGATATGATCAGGTCCTTCTTGCGGTCTGTCAGGAAAAGATAGCCATCCGGGTCCATGTATCCCACATCGCCGGAACGAAAAAAACCATCATCGAAAAAGGCGGCCGCGGTCTTGTCGGGGTCTTTCCAATACCCCGAAGTCACCTTCGGCCCCCGCATGCAGATCTCCCCTTCGGCCATTGCCGGCAGAAGGGCGCCGTCCTCATCCCGGATCTGTAGTTCCAGATGGGGCACCGGCACGCCGACCGATCCGATCTTGTCGATCTCCCGCCCCGCCACCATGAACGTATCGCCGCCCACGGTTTCCGTCATACCATAGGCATCTACATATCGGCCATTCGGGAAAACCTCCGAAAAGCTGCGAATGCGATGCTCGGGTGTCTTTTCGCCGCCACCGATGCACCATCGCAGCGTCGCTGTATCGTGACTGGTGGGCGTGGAGAGCATCGTCGAAGTCATGACCGGGGCCAGCCAGATGCCGGTGATCCGCTCTTCCTCGATCGCGCGGAACGTCGCCTCGGCGTCGAAATCCCGCAAGATGACCATCGTGCCACCGCAGAGGTGGATGCCCAGGCCCGGGATGTCGCATGCACCGACATGGTAGAGCGGTCCGACCACCAGCAGGCGGTCCTGAAGGCCGAGGTCCAAAGCCACATTGTGATCGGCGGATTTCCAATAGAAGTTGTCATAGGTCTGTGTAACCCCTTTGGGCCGGTCCGTTGTGCCCGAGGTATACATCAACCGGAACAGGTCTGCCCCATGCCGTGGTGCAGCCTTTACGCAAGACCCGCAGGCCTCAAAGATGCGCGTCGAGTCAGACTGGGCCGCCCTGTCGAGAAACCGGACCGGCAGGTCTCTGCCGGAAAACACCGTGCCGAACTCCTCATCGGCAAGGATCAGCGTGGCTCCGGCGTGGGTCGCGATGTAATCGACCTCTTCCCCGGACAGCCGATAGTTGATCGGCAATGCCACGCCGCCCACATGGCTGATCGCATAGAGCAGCTCGATGAAGGCGGCGCTGTTCTTCATGTAAAGCGCCACGATGGTATCCGGACCGACCCCGGCCGCCTTCAGGCCGGCGGCGGTACGGCGTACCCGGTCCTGGAGCGCGGACCAGTCGAGCCGCACGTCGTCATAGACCAGCGCCTCGGCCCCGGGTCTCAGGGCGATGTGAAAATCAAGCGAGCGGGTGAGGTTCAGCATGACATGGTCCTCAATAGGAGCGTGGCAATCCTAGGTTCGCCATCGCGATGTAGTTCAGGATCATCTGTTCGGAAACCGGCGCGAACCGGAACAGGCGCGCATCGCGCCAGAGCCGTTCGACATGCATTTCCTTGGAATATCCCATGCCGCCCATGATCTGCATCGAGTGCTCTGCAACGGCCGAGGCCGCCTGGCTGGCGATCAGCTTGGCCGCGTTGCTTTCCGAGCCGTAGGGCGCGCCGGTATCCCCCAGCCACGCCGCTTTGAGATTCAGCAACTTGGCCGCTTCCAGTTCCGCCCAGTGCTGGGCCATCGGAAATTGCAAGGACTGGTACGTGCCAATCGGCGCGCCACCAAAGACCTTTCGGTCCTTGGCATAGTCCGCGCCCAGCCTGATCGCCAGCCGCCCGGTCCCGATCAAGCCGGCCGTCGTCACGATGCGTTCCGCGTTCAACACGTCCAGAAGCTGATGCCAGCCGCCGTCCACGTCGCCAATGAGTTCGTGCGGTTCGACCCGCACATTATCGAAAAAGACCTGGCTGGAGGGCAAGGTGTTCGTCCCCAGCTTGTCGATCGGGGTGTAACTCAATCCCTCGCGATCCCGGTCGATCATGAACAAGCTCATGCCGTGCGTCTTTTTCTGGCCTTCCGCGACCGGGCTGGTCCGCGCGACGACCAGCATCTTGTCGGCCTCACCGACTGCCGTGATCCAGATCTTCTGGCCAGTCACGCGCCAGCCGTCGCCGTCCGGCCGGGCCACCGTGGAAATCTCGAGCGAATTGGTGCCGGCGTCGGGTTCGGTCAGCGCCATGCAGAATCGCATCTCGCCCGAGCACAGCTTGGGCAGCCACTCCTTTCGCATCTGGTCGGTCCCGTATTTCGAGATGGCGACGCCGCCGAACACCGGGTTGAGCATGAAGATCTGCGACACCGTTGCGCCTCCGCCTGCCGCGCAGAGTTCCTCCACGATCAGCGCCGTCTCAACCAGACCCAGACCGCCGCCGCCATATTCCTCGCGCAGCATCGCGCCAGCCAGCCCCGCGTCGCAGATCGCCTGCCAGCATTCCGAAGGATAGGCCTTTTCGGCATCCTTCTTGCGCCAGTATTCCAGCCCGAACGCCTCTCCGACCTTTCGGGAGGTGTCGATGATCATCTGTTGTTCTTCACTCAGGGAAAACTGCATGGTTTGGTCTCCGGTCAGGGGCGTTTGGGGGTGCGCAGCAGGCGGATCGGCTGTTCGATCACGCCAACGAGATGGGCCAGGAAGCGGGCGGCATCCGCCCCGTCGATTATTCGGTGGTCCGCCGCCAACGTCAGGGTCAACTCATGGCGCAGGGTGGGGGCACCATCGGCACCCGGCCGGAACAGCTTTCGGTCCGCCCCGACACCGATGATCATGGCATTGGGCGGGTTGATGATGGGCGTCATGCTCGATACGCCGAACATCCCGACGTTGGAAATCGCGATGGCGCTGTCGCCCACGTCTTCGGCCGCCAGCGCCCCGCTCCGGGCCCGGTCCGCTGCGGCAGCCGCCGCTTCGGCGATTTCGTCCAGTCCCCGGCCGCCGACATCGCGCACCACCGGGATGCGGAGGCCCTCGGGCGTTTCCACCACCATGCCGACATCGACACGGTCAAAGGCCACGATCCGGTCATTGGACCATATCCGGTTCAATACGGGCAGTTCTGCCAATGCGACACCGACCGCCCGGATCAGCATATGCGTGACCGAGATCCGCGCCCGCTCGCTGTCGGTATTCAACCCCTGGCGCAGTTCGGTCAGGGCCGAAAGTTCTGCCTCATGGGTCATGTAGAAATGCGGAATATCCCGTTTCGACGCCAAGACGCGACGGGCCGTGGACAACCGTGCGGGACTGGCTGCTATCTCTGTGGCGCCGCTCGGCGCGATCACCGTGGATTGTGCGGCGGGTCGGGCCGCGCGCGCAGCCGCTGTCTCGACATCCGCCGCCTTGATCCGGCCGCGCGCACCGGATCCGACAATCTCTTCCAGCGCCACGCCCTCAATCGCGGCGATCCGTTTGGCCAGCGGGGTGGCGATGACACGCAAGACGTCCTCTTTCATCACCCGGCCATCGCGCCCGGAAGCGTCCACGGCCCCGCGCGACAGCCCATGTTCGGCCATCAATTTACGGGCGGCGGGCGCGTCCTGAACATCACGCTCTTCTGCAGGCGTCGCGAGGCTTGCCCCGGGCACTTCGGCCTCGCCCGCTTGATCGGAAATCCGTGCCACGGGAGTTCCCACAGGCACTGTTTCACCTTCGGAGACGAGGATTTCCGACAAGGTTCCGTCGATCTCCGCCTCGACCTCGTTGGCGACCTTCTCTGTTTCAACGGTGTACAGAAGCTGACCGGCGCAGAACGCTTCGCCGGGGCCGACGTGCCATTCGGACAACAGCCCTTCGGTCATCGTCAGTCCGAACTTCGGCATCACAAGATTGGCCATTCACTTTCCCTCGAAACGGGCGTCGCGTTTTTCAAGGAATGCCGTGCAGCCCTCGTGCGCGTCGGCACTATCCAGAACGAGGCCGATCATCGCCTGTTCATGGCGCAGCGCAGAAGCTAGCGGCATGTCGCCGCCATCGACCAGCGTGCGTTTGAGCAGCTTGAGGACCAGCGGCGATTTTCCCGCGATCTTGGCCGCGGTGGCCATCGCCTCATCCATCAGGCTGTCATGCGGCACGACCCGGTTTGCAAGGCCCAGCGAGACGGCCTCATCGGGCGACAGCATGTCGCCGGTGAACATGATCTCTTTTGCTCGGCATAGCGGAAGTTGGCGGATGATCCTCTGGGTGCCACCCGCACCGGGAAACAGGCCAAGGGTGATCTCGGGCAGGCCCAGTTTCGCCTTGTCCGAAAGGATGCGGATGTCCAGCGAGAGGATCAACTCGGTCCCGCCGCCGAGGGCAAAGCCGTTGACCGCGCCGATCGTCGGCTTGTCCAGCGTCTCGATCCGGCGAAACAGCCGGTGGATGTCCTCTGCGAATTCCTGATAATGCGGCAGCCCCTGGCGGGAGTTCAGATCCGCGATATCGCCGCCCGCTATGAACGCGCGCCCCGCGCCGGTAAAGATGATCACGCGAACCTCCGGATCGCTTTCCAATTCGTCCAGCGCACGGTTCATCGCCGCTATGGTGAATATGTCCACCGCATTCAGCGTGTCGGGGCGGTTGATCGTGAGGGTGGCAACGCCACCGTCGCGGGCCAAAAGTATTGTATCATCGGTCATGATCAGTCCTCTTCAATCGAGTGTGCGCCGGATTGCGGCAACGATGTCGTTTGCAGTGGGTCGGTAGGCGGCCTCCAGCGTCTTGCCGAACGGCGAGGGCGCAAAGGGCGCTCCGACCCGAACAATGGGACCGTCCAGTTCGTCGAAGCCGATATCCGCCATCCGGGCGGCGATTTCGGCGCCGATGCCAAAGGCTTCCACGGCCTCGTGGGCGATCACCAGGTTATGGGTCTTCGACAGGCTCGCCAGCACGGCCGCTTCGTCCCAGGGCTGCAGCGAACGAAGATCAAGGACCTCCACATCGATACCCTCGGGGGCCAGCGTTTCCGCCGCATCCAGCGCCCATTGAACCGCGGCGCCGTAGGACACGACGGTTGCCGTGGTGCCGGCGCGCGCCAGTCGGGCCTTGCCGATGACGGGGATTTCCGGCCTGTCCGGCAGATCACCCTTGGCGGCATAGAGCGCCTTGTTTTCAATGAAGATCACCGGGTCCGGATCGTCGATGGCCGCGCGCAGCAGGCCATAGGCATCCGCCGGGGTCGCAGGGCAGACCACCTTCAGCCCCGGCACATGTGCAAACCAGGCCTCCAGGCATTGCGAATGCTGCGGGCCCGCGTTCAGCCCGCCTCCATGCGGCGTGCGCAACACCATCGGGACGGATCCCTGCCCCCCGAACATCGAGCGCGCTTTGGCCGCCTGATTGACCAGCATATCCATCGTCAGGGTGACGAAATCCATGAACATGATCTCGACCACCGGGCGCGCGCCGGTCAGCGCAGCACCGACCGCCATGCCGGCAATCGCCGCTTCGGAGATCGGCGTGTCATAGACCCGCTCCGACCCGAATGTATCCAACAGGTCGCGGGTCACCTTGAACGACCCGCCTGCCGCGCCGATATCCTCCCCCATCAGGATGACCGAAGGGTCGGCCTCCATCGCATCCGACAGGGCCTGATTGACGGCCTTCATGAACCGGACTTCGGTCATGCGCGGACCTCCTCTGTGGTATAGACGTCGGCGGTGATGTCGGAAATATCGGGCAACGGGGCCTCCATGGCGGCGGCAACGGCGGCGGCGACCTCGGCCTCCACCTCCCGCGCGATGGTGTCGAACCAGGCGGCATCGACGTCCGTCATCGCGCGCCGCGCCAGCAGCAGCGGATCGCGCGCGTCCAGACCGGCAACCTCCTCGGCCTCACGGTAATCCTGCCGGTCGCCTTCGAAATGGCCCCTGACCCGGGTCGTGGCACATTCGAGGACCGTGGGCGCGGGCGTCTTCCGCATCCTGTCGATCAGCTTGCCGGCACCGTCGGCGACCTCGGTCACCACATTGCCATCGACAGCCGCGTATCGGATGCCATAGGCCTTGGCGAGTGCCTGAAGCTTGAAGGACACCTGGTTGGCGGTCGGGCTGAATTCAGACCAGCCGTTGTTCTCGCATACGAACAGGACCGGAAGGCCCCAGAGCGCCGCGATGTTGAAACATTCGTGCAGGAGCCCTTCGGCCAGCGCCCCGTCACCGAAATAGACGACCGCGATGTCGCCTTTCCCCCGGATCTTGAGCGCCAGCGCGCTTCCGGTGGTGATCGGCAGGCCGGCTCCGACGATCCCGTTGGCCCCGAGCATCCCCTTGGACAGGTCCGCCACATGCATTGACCCGCCGCGCCCCTTGCAGAGCCCGGTCGCCCGCCCCAGAACCTCTGCGAAGAAGGCCGACGGATCGACCCCCTTGGCGATGGTATGGCCATGTCCGCGGTGATTGGAGGATACGGTATCGCTGTCGCGCAGATGACTGGACACGCCGACAGGCACCGCCTCCTGGCCGATTGACAGATGCACGAAACCCGGAACGTGGCCGTCCGCGAAAAGCTGGCGCAGCGCCTCTTCGATCCTGCGGATCAGCAGCATATTGCGATAAAGTGTTTTTCGGTCGTCAGGTGTCATCCGAACAGGTCCTCCGCCCGCCATCAATCGGCATGTGCCGGAGTGGCAGAAATTTGACTAGTGATTCATTATTCATATATGTGTGCCAACGTTGATGCAACTGGCTTCTGCCGGTCGTTTTGACGTGCCCCCGACCTCAGACCGCCAGATATCGGCTCAGGACATCCTCGTCCTTTCGCAGCGCTTCGATCGTGTCCGAATAGACGATGCGCCCCTTGTCGATGACGACGGCGTCATCCGAGATGCCAAGGCAGAAATGCATGTTCTGCTCCGCAAGGATGATCGTGATCCCGGTCTGGCGCAGCTCGCGGATCAAGCGATCGATCTGCTGCACGATAATCGGCGCCAGTCCTTCGGACGGCTCGTCGAGCAGGATCACATCGGGATTGCCCATCAGGCACCGCGCCATCGCCAGCAACTGTTGTTCGCCCCCGGACAGCATGCCCGCCTTGCGATCCATCAGCCGCTCCAGCAGGGGAAAGGCGGAAAGGATGTTGTCCATGTGCCATTCCGTCTGCCCCTCGCTCCCGGGTTTCATCGCGATGCGCAGGTTGTCCTCGACCGTGTGGCCGGGAAACACCTGGCGGTCTTCCGGAACGAGGCCCACCCCCATCTGCGCCACACGATGCGGCGTGCATGACTGAATCTCAGCGCCACCCAGGCAGATTGTGCCAGAGCGCACGGGGACGACGCCCATGATCGCTTTCATAGTGGTGCTCTTGCCGGCGCCGTTGCGGCCCAAAAGCGCCAATGTCCGCCCCTTTCGGGCGGTGAAAGAGACATCGAACAGGATATGCGACGACGCATAGAAGACATCGATCTCGCGAACGTCGAGGATAGTGTCGGTCACAGCGCCACCTCCGTTTCCTCATGAGTGACCTCTGTGCCGAGATAGGCCTCGATCACCTCCGGGTGCCCGCGGATATGCTCGGCCGTGCCGCTGGCAAGGACTGAACCGTAGCGCAGTACGTGGATCATCTCGGCCGTCTGGAACACGAGGTCGATATCATGCTCGATGAAGATCAGCGTCATGTTCTCGGACTTCCAAAGCCGCTTGACCGTATCCATCATCTGCCAGCGTTCATCCGGCCCCATCCCGGCTGCAGGTTCGTCGAGCAGCAGCAACTTGGGCCGCAGCGCCAGCGCCAGCCCGACGTCAAGAAGCTTCTGATCACCATGTGAAATCTCGCCCGAGATCCGTTGTGCCACATGGTTGAGCTGAAGCAAGTCGACGAGCTCCTCCGTCCGCCTGCGGATCGTATGGTTGCGAAAAGCGCCGCCCAGGCTGAAGGCGCGACGCTCATGCGCGGTCACCGCAACCGCAAGCGATTGCTCCACCGTCAGGCTGCCAAAGATGCTCGCCACCTGAAACGCCCGGCCTATCCCCTTGCGCACGATTGCGGCAGGCTTCATCCCGGCGATTTCATCGCCTTCGAATCGAATGCTGCCGCTGGTCGGAACAAGGTGTCCGGTAATCAGGTTGAACAGGGTTGTCTTCCCGGCCCCGTTCGGGCCGATGATCGCGCTTAGCGATTCATTGGGAAACGTCAGTGAAACATCATTTGTCGCAACAACACCGCCGAACCGTTTCACCACGTGATCAAGAGTCAACATCGGCTCGCTCCTTCTCGTGTGCCGCAGCGCGGTCCCGGTTGGCGCGCCGGTCCGCGCGGGATCGGCGCCGGTCCAACGCGAAATCGAGGATGCCGCGTTTCAGCACCAGCACGACGAACAGGATCACGATACCTTTCGCCAGTTCGGTGTGGGTCGTGTAGAGCAGCGTCACGTCGTCGATGATCCGCATGGCCAGCGCCCCGGCCAACGGGCCGAGAAAGGTGTTCACTCCGCCCAGCATGATCATGAAGATCGCCTCGCCGGACTTGGTCCAACTGGCCCATTCGGGATAGGCGGCCGAGGTGAAGATCGCGAGGATCACGCCGCCAAGCGAGGCCAGCGTCCCGGCCAGCGTGAAACAGATGACCTTGGTGAGATAGGTGTTGATCCCGAGGAATTTCACCCGCGCCTCGTTGTCGCGCAACATCCGCAGGGTGAACCCGAAGGAACTTTCCGTGATCAGCCGGATCACGAGAACGCCGAAGACAAACACCGTCGCGCAGAAGGCATAGCGGTCCCAGCTTTGTGTCACGTTGATACCGAGGAAGGCCGGACGCGGGATGCCGCCGGTCAATCCCTGGTCACCGCCGGTATAGCCGACGAAACCTTGGATCAGAGATAGAAAGAGCATCTGGAAGGCCAGCGTGAGAAAGGCGAAATAGATTTCTGACAGCCGGGCACAGACGAGACCGACGAGAAAGGCAGCGCCGCCTGTGCCGAACATGGCCAGCAACATTGCCGAGGGCAACGACCACGCACCGAAGGTCTCGACGTAACCCGGCGCTTGCAGCGTCATTCCGAACACATAACCGCCGAGCGCAAAATAGGCGGCGTGGCCAAAGGAGACGAGGCCGGAATACCCCACCAGGAGGTGCAACGACATCGCCAGAAGCCCGCTCGCGAAGAGCGAGGTCATGGTGTCGCGTAGCCATGGGCTGGGGAAGACCAGGCCGAGGATCAGGAGAACCGCCAGCCCTGCGCCGGCAATCAACAGCGTTCGGAGCGGATGCCCGGGGGCGGTCATGCGATAGGACTTCATCGCGCTGGCCTCTCGCCCAGAAGGCCCTGTGGCCGAAACACGAGGATAGCGACCATCATCATGAACATCATACCGTCGACGAACAGCGGAAAGCCGAGGCTCCCGAAGGACCGTGTCATTCCGAGGATCAGCGCCGCCAGCAAGGCCCCGGGGATGGACCCCATTCCGCCGATCACCGTGACGACGAAGCTGTCGATCAGGATCGACACGCCCATACCCGGTGTCAGCGACCGAACCGGCGCGGCGAGGGCACCCGCCATCCCGGCCAGCGCACAGCCCAGCCCGAAGAGCGCCGCGAAGTAGACCGGCACGCGGATGCCCAGCACCGAAACCATTGTCGCGTTATGCGCTGCAGCCCGGATGATCTTGCCAAAACGACTGTACTGGATCAGCAGCAGGCACAGGATGGCAACGGCAAGAGACACGCAGACAAGGAAGATGTAGAGGGGCGGAATCACGCCCCCGGCAAACCGGTAAGGCGGCACGCGGAATTCATCCGGAATACCAAGTGCAAGATATTCCGCCCCCCATATGATCTTGACGAGATCATCCGCAATCAGCACGAAGGCATAACAAACAAGAAGCTGCATCAGCAGGTTCTCCTTGTAGACCTTGCTTATCGCCAACCTCTCGAACAGAATTCCGATGATGCCGGCAACCAGCGTGCCGAACGCGATCGCCAGATAGTAGCTGCCCGTGAGGCTGTAGCCAGTATAGGCGCTGTATGCGCCGATCATGTAAAAGGCGCCGTGGGCAAAGTTGACGACATGCAGCACGCCAAAGATCAGCGTCACGCCCGAGGCGACGAGAAACAGCAACATGCCGATGATGACCCCGGTGCTTAGTTGCGTCACGAGGCAGCTACTGGCCGACAGACAGCCTGCAAGGGCGTCGAAGTTGAACATCAGATCCGGTATCCGTGATTATAGGATCAAGAGGCCGCCGGACCCGATCAGACCCGGCGGCGGGCGTTTAGATCAGATGAAACCCTTGGATTTCTTCCAAGCCGTCTCATGCTCCGCAATGATGTCCCAGGGGGTTGCCTTGAAGTCCGTAACGTGGGGCTCCTCGGCCAAGGTCTTGCCGTAGCCGATCGCATAGTTGATCAGCGTGTTGTCGGTCTCGCGCATGGTCACGGTACCGTCGATGCCAAGCGGGCAGTCGATACTGCGTCCCTTGGTTGCATCTGTTAGCTTGTCTCGGTTGGTGTCGCCCTTGGTTTCCTCCAATGCCTCCAGCACGAAACGCGTCGCGGTCCATGCCTGCCAACCCCAGTTGGTCGGCAGCTTGCCGGATTCGCGGAATTTTGCATTCCATTGTTCGTTCGCTTCGGTATCTGGAATGTCCTTGTGATAGCGGTTGCCCGAATGGATGCCCGCGGGAAGGTTCTTGATCGCCTCCAGAACCGGAGCATCGCCAAGGTTGACCGCGACGGCTTGGAACTGCTCGAACAGGCCATAAAGGCTCGACTGATCAAAGAAGGCCGACAGATCGCCCCCCCACAAGCAGGTGTACATCGCATCAGGCGCCGCATTGAGCAACGCAGTGATATTCTCTGTGTAGTCGGGCTGAAAGATCTTCGGCCAGGTCTGGGTCACGATTTCCAGTTCGGGCGCAAAGATGCCGAGATATTCAACGAATTCCGCTGTGGTATCGCGTCCATAGGAATAATCCGGCGAACAGGTTGCCCATCTGTTGGCCCCCGCCTTCACCAGATCCGAGGCATAGAGCCCGCCAGAGATTGCATCGTGAATCCCCTGACGCCCGGCGCGGAAAATCCAGGCAACCTGGTTCTTCGGATCCGCCGTCAGCGCGGATGTTTCCGAGATCGCGTGGACGCAGTACTGGCCGGTGTCGCGCATCACTTCATGGACAGCGAATGTCCCGCCGGAGGCTTCGGAGTTCAAGATCAGTTCACAACCGTCCGAGTTCAGGAGTTCCCGCGTGATCTTGGCCGCCTCGTCCGGATTCCCCTTGGTATCGCGGATCACCAGTTCGACCTGGCGTCCATCTATACCCCCCGCCGCGTTGAAGGCATCCACTGCCATATTCGCGCCAACGCTTGCGGTTTCGCCCAGAATGGCAACGCGACCCGACAGAATGGTCGGCATACCGATCTTGATCGTGGCCCCCTGCGCCCGCAGGATTGCCGGGGTCGATAACCCGGTCGTAAGCGCGGCGGCGCCTGTCGCGGCGAGGAATCCCCGACGGCTGACACCGCCCGATGCACTTTCCATTCGCCCTTTTTTGTGTTCGTTCATGACTTCTCTCCTCCGTGAAAAACGTTTCTGTTTTTGTTTTTGATTAGGTGCGCGAGGCCCGCACTCCGCCGTAGGGTGCCCAGCTTCCGGCTTCGAGGAAGCCCGCATCGACAGGCATCGACACGCCCGTGACCGCAGAGGCGGCGTCTGACAAAAGGAAGGCGGCGACGGCGGCGACCTCCTCGGATTCAACCATTCGGCCGAGCGCGGTGTTGGCCGCCAGCAGCGCCGGATCCCGGCGGCCCATGTCAATCTGCGCCTGAAGCGCGGGTGTCCGCGTGTAGCCCGGTTCGATCGCGTTGACGCGAATGCCACTGCGTCCCCATTCTCCGGCCAACCCCCAGACAAGATTGGTGACCGCGGCCTTTACCGGTCCGTAGGCATGCAGCGGCGTGCCGCGCCGCGCCGTCACGGAACTGACCGCAACAAGGCTGCCTTTTCCGCGTGGGATCATATGTGCCGCGAGTTCGCGCAGCGACAGGTAGGTGCCGCGTTGGTTCACGGCATAAACCTGATCGTAAACCTCCATCGACAAATGCTCCGGCGCATCCGGGCTCTGAACGATTCCGGCAGAGGTGATCGCACCGGCGATCGGACCTGTCTCGGCTTCCACGGATCGCACCGCATTGGCGATACTCGCCTCCTCCGCGACATCCGTGGCGACGGCGAAGCCACCAATTTCATGTGCAACGGTTTCTGCCGCCGTCGCATCGCGGTCGAGAATCGCCACCAGGGCTCCCTGCCGTGCCAGGTATCTCGCGCAAGCCGCCCCTATTCCGCTGGCGCCGCCAGTGATTGCGATGACCTGCCCGTCAAAACACGTCGTCATCCGAATGCTCTCCCTGCGCTTGACGGCTCCTCCCCGCCGGTTCTCTATCACACGCTGAAAGGAAATGAATTATGAGTCAAGCGTCATCTTTTTGACTAAGCCCGTGCAGTCCGCTAGTTTCGCATCACGACTCAGGGGGAGAAGCACATGAATCCGACAGTTGCCGAACGGCTGGCCGATTTCACAAGCGCGCTGACCGAAACCGACCTGCCGGAGGCTGTGGCCGCCAAGGCAAGAACCTGTCTGTTGAACGGTTTGGGCATCGCCTATGTGGGACTGGACACGCCCTATCATCCCGTCGCGGCGGCTGCGGCCCGGGCCATGTATGGCAACGCATACGACGCCACCCTGTTGCCGACGGGCGAGCTCAGTTCCGTCTCTGGCGCGATCCTGACCAATGGGGCGCTGTTTCATGGCCGTGCACAGGAAGACACCTGCGGCGCAGCCCACCTCGGAGCTGTCGTCATTCCGCTGCTGATCGCCCTCGTCGAATCTGGCCGGGCACCTGCCGAGAGGATCATTCCCGCGTTGGTCGCCGGCTACGAGGCGGGTGGGCTATTTGAGGAGCTGCTTGCCGGTCAAACGACGCCGCGCGGTTTTCGCGCCACCACGCTCTTTGGCGTAACCGCCGCTGCGGCGGCCTCCTCGCGGCTGTTGGGCCTATCTGCCGGCCAGACCGCCGCGGCGTTGAACAATGCGGTGTCCCTCTCCGGCGGGCTGCTCCAGTCCTTTGTCGAAGGCACCGACGAGTGGCGCTACCAGGTCGGAACGACGGCTCAGCTCGGTTGGACTGCAACGGAATTGGCAGGTGCAGGTTCGGTCAGCGCCCGCGCCGCATTCGAAGGTGAAAAAGGCTTGGCCTCCGCCTTCGCGGAGACATCCCTCGACGACAAGACCATCGGCGAAAAGCTTGGTCGCGATTGGCAGACCCTGCGCGTTGCCTTCAAGCCCTTCCCCGTCTGCGCCTTCAACCAGACCCCGGTGACGGCGGCCCTGAAACTGCGCGACCAGGTCGCCCCGGACCGGATCAAGGTCGTCACGGTGAAAATGAACCCCTACGAGTGCGGCTACGCGGGGATGGACAGCACCGGTCCGTTCACCTCGATCTCGGGCACGCTGATGAGCATTCCGTTCTGCATCGCTCTGACGCTCGTGCGCGGAACGCCAACGATGCGGAACATGACCACCTATGACGATCCCGAGGTCAACGCTCTGGAAAAGCGGATCAACCTGTCGGCGGACCCGGAAATCCCGGTGTTGAGCTGCCGAATCCACGTGACCCTCGATGACGATACGCTGCTGGATCTCGATTGCCCCATGACCCCGGCCGATTACGCCTATGACTTTGAAGAAATGGCGCGGCGATTGAAGGTTCTCGCCTCCGACGAAGGGCTCGATCCAAGCGCCATCGACAGGCTCGCATCATTCTGTGCCGATCCCGACCGCGTGCCCTTGGCTCAGGTGTTTCAGGTTTTCCACGGCGGTTGACCGCCGCGACACACAAGCGCAATCAAGCACTGACACCCGCTCTGAAACGCCCCGCGCCCCTTTGGGGCACGGGTGAGTGCGGTTTCGGCGCGTTGTCAGTGCACCGCCGCGTACATCAGCTTCTCCTCGGTCGCATCAAGCGGCGAGAATTCCTCGACAATTCGCCCTTGCCGGGCGACAAGTAGCCGATCGGAAAGCTGCATCACCTCAGGCAGGTAGGACGAGATCACCACCACCGCCTTGCCCTCATCGGCCAGCCGCTCGATCATATGGTGAATCTCGGCGATGGCCCCCACATCCACACCGCGGGTCGGCTCGTCGAAGATGATCAGGTCCGGGTCCTGGATTAGAGACTTGGCGATCACCACCTTTTGCTGATTGCCACCTGACAATTCTATCACCTTGGCATCGTTCGTCACCGAGCGGATATTCAGCGATTTCGCCCAGTCCTTGCCGATCACGTCGACTTGCTTGCGCCTGATCCAGAACGCCTTCCAGCCCGCCTTGGCCAGCCAACCGATAAAGATGTTGGCCTTGATCGACATTGTTTCGAAGAACCCTTCGACCTTGCGATCTTCAGTAATATAGGCAACGCGCTGGCGCAGACTCTGGGCCGGCACACGATAGCGCACCCGCTTGCCGTGAATGAAAACCTCGCCGCCGTTGAGATAGTTCCGCTTCAGCGCCCCGGCCACCACCTTGAAGGTCTCGGTCCGACCGGACCCGACGAGGCCGAACACCCCGGTAACCTGACCGGCGAACACGGAAAGAGAATTGTTGCGCACCGCGTTGGCCATCCGAAGGTTGCTGACCTGAAGCACCCGCTCGCCCGACCGGCGCACGGTTTTCTTCCTGGTTCCGTAAAGTTCCTCCGACAGGCTACGGCCGACCATCGCCTGAACGATGGAATCACGGTCGAAATTGGTGGTCTGGTCCGTCACCACATGCTTGCCGTCGCGCAGGATGGTGATGCGGTCGGAAATCGCCAGCGCCTCTTCTAGGGCGTGACTGATGAAGATGACTGCGACACCGCGTTTCTGCAACGTTTTCACCAGATCGAAGAAATGTTTCTTTTCCTCCGGCGTGAGCGTGGCCGTGGGTTCGTCGAACACGATGATCCGAGCCTCGGACAGCATCGCTCGGGCGATCTCGATCATCTGTTTCTTGGCGGCGCCCAATGTTTGCACCAAAGCCGTCGGATCGACCTGGAAGTTCAGAGCCTGCATGAATTGCTGGGCGGCGATATTGATCCCGCGCAGCCGGTTGAAGAACCGTTCGTTCCCCATGAAGAGGTTTTGCGCCACGGTCATTGACGGCACCAGGCTGGTTTCCTGGAACACCATTGCGATCCCGGCTTGCAGCGCTTCGGCCGGCGTGTCGATCCGCACCGGTTTTCCATCGAGCAGAATCTCGCCGCTGCTGGGCTCCACCACACCGGCGATCATTTTGGTCAAAGTCGATTTGCCGGCGCCGTTCTCGCCCAGAAGCGCATGAACCTCGCCGGGGAAAAGCGTGAAATTGATATCTTCGACTGCGGCGACCCGAGCGTAATACTTGGTCAGCCCCTTCATTTCCAGAACCGGCGTCATACGTATTCTCCCCCGATGGCATTGGCCCTGCGGATCGTCCCCGCATCGAGTTGCAAGAGCCGCCCCGCCCCTTTCGCCAGTGCCAGCACCTCTTCACCACGCTCCAGCACGGTGACGATGCCGTGATTTTCGCCACCAACGCGGCTGTGGACCGACATGACAGGAACCCGCTGCGCATCAAATCGCACGGCCAGCCCATAGGAACGCGGCGGCGCCCAAGGCTTGAGAATACCCATCTGTTTCACCCCGCCGCCCTGAAGCGGTTCAAGAAAATCCTTGCCCGAGCTAAAGGCCGGGGAAATCCAGTAATCGGGGTCCACCGTGGCAATCATCTCACGCCGGAAATCGGTTTCGTTCAGCACGAACTCCACGATCTGCATCCGCGCAGCAAACACGGCCAACCAGAAGCCGCCATCCGCCGTGGGGCTTATCCGCGCCGGGTAACCCGGCATCTCGCCCATCGAGCCCTTGCCCACCCGGCGCAGCCTGTGGCGCCAGCTTTCGGAAACAAGTATGCACCCGTCCTGTGCCTGCCATGCGCCATAGGCCCATTGCAGCCCCGATTGCAGAACCTCCGCTGCGCCGCTCGACGGATCGACCGAGACAAGCCGACCGCTTGCGCCCTTCTCCATCAGATCGTACCGCCAATGGGTCGTATCGTGCTGGGCCGACGCGTCACAGATCAGCAGCGTGCCATCCCGGCTCAGCGAAAGGGACGTGATCGCACGGAACGGTTTGCCCGCCGCGTCGCGCAGCGGCTCCGCTTCCCCGTCGATCTCGATCCGGTCCCCCAGCGCCACGACGCGGCGCCCGTCCGGCAGAACCACAAGCGCCGTGACCGGCGCATCATAGCCCGCCACGAGGCTCAGCCCGCCCTTGTCGTTACAGGCCAGAACTTCGCTGCCACAGGCCACAAGCAGCTGACCGTCCGGCGCAATGGCCATATCCTCCATTCCTTCGCGCTCGCTCAGAACTTTTGCCTCTTCCAGAAGGTTGTTGGGTTTGAACACCCCGTCGAGGATCGGCACCGCAAGGTTCGAGCGCCGCAGGCCCATGAGCCCGCCCAGTTTTTGCGTAATCCCATCAAGCATTGCCCGCCTCCTTGAGATCGACAAATTCAGGATCGGCATTTTCCAGCCTTATCCGCCCGATGCGATTGTTGTGAATGCCACCGATAAAGAGGTGCCCCTTATGCTCGCGCATCGAGGTGATCATCGGATGGTTCTCGCCGCCCAGATCCCACATCACGTCAAGCACTTCGCCGCTCTCGCTGATCTTGGCGATACAGCCGGTATTGAGATTGGGCGCCAGCCATTCATCGCCCGGCAGCTTTTTCGACATACGGCGACGGAAGCCGGGCTTGCGCATGGCCAGGTCGAAAACCGGATTGCGGACCCCCATGATCGCCAGCCAGTAATTTCCATCCGAGGCCCGGTTCAGGTTGTCGGGATAGCCCGGCAGATTTTCGATCACCGGCTCCACCTTGCCCGCCTTGGGCCCATCGAACCAATAGCGGCTGATCCGGCAAGCCCAGCTCTCCGCGAACAGGATCGACTGGCCATCCGATGCCATGACGATCCCGTTGGGGAAGATCAGGTTGCGCAGGCAGGTATGGGTCTTTCCGTTGCGCGGATCGTAACAGATGATCCGCCCGTTGCCGCGCGATTCCAGGCTGTCGGTCGGCCATTCATGCATCTCGTAGCGTACCGTCGCCTCCGAGAAGAAAATCCGCCCGTCCGGTGCAACATCCAGATCGTCCGCCAAGCGCAGCCGGCTGTCATCGATTATCGAAAACAGCGAACGGTTGGTCTCGTCGGTCACTTTCTCGACACTGCGATCGGGGTTCACCTTATAGAGCCCCATGCCCCCGACACAGACGAACAAGGTGCCTTGTTTCGTCATCACGATCCCCAGGGGCTGACCGCCAATATGGGCATAAACCTCCTGCCGTTTGTAGTCAGGCGCGAAGAACCGGATGATATCGCCATGGCGGTTGCCGCAATAGAGATTGTCATCAGCGTCGAGCGCCACATCTTCGGGGCTTTCGATCTCGCCGAGCCCGATCGTTTCGACTTGGCGCAGCTTGTCGTTCAGCGCAAAGGGCGAGCCAGAGTCGACCGCCGTGCTTGGCGGCGCAGGCAGTTCCATGTAGCCAGGACTCACATAGAGTTCCTGCACCGCTTTGTGCCGGTTCTTGAACCAACGAATATCGAGCAGCGCCGCCAGCAACAGGATCGACGCCAGTATCATGCGCGACATGCCGGCAGACATCGCCATGCGCAGCATTCCGTTGGTCAGGAGAAGGATGATCAGAGTGCCGAGCACCGCCTTCATGACCGAGCCTTTGCCACCGCCCAGCCGGATGCCGCCAAGAATGGCGGCGGTCAGCACGACGATTTCCAGCCCTTTGCCCGTATCCGCCCCCGGCGAGGCCAGGCGCGAGGCAAAGAAAATCGCGGCCATCGCGGTAAAGACGCCCGAAGCGACATACGAAAGCGCCACCACGCGCTTTACAGGCAATCCGGTGTTATAGGCGGAGCGGCGATTGCCCCCGATCGCCATCACATGCCAGCCGGCCCGCAGCCGTGTGAGGAAGACATGCCCGGCCACAGCGACCACCGCAAAAACCCACAGCACCACAGGCAGCGAGAGAAAGGTTCCGAATCCAAGATAATCCCATGCGGGCGCATCCGGAAAATTCGCCGAGATCGCCACGCCCACCTTGGCATTGAGCATATCATGCGACGCCTTGTAGACGATCAGCGTCACCATGGTGGTCAGGAATGCCCGCATCCTCAGATATCCGACGAGAATGCCGTTCACAGCCCCCAGCAGACCGCCAGCGACCAGCGTGATCGCCACGGCGGGGATCATCCCGAAACCCAGCACGTTGACGCAATAGAGCGCCAACAGGTTGCACAGCGCATAGATTGACCCCACGGAAAGGTCGATTCCGCCAACGATCAAAACGATCGACATGCCCAGCACGACGAATCCCAGTTCGCAAGCCTGGCGTAGCGTATCGTTCAGGTTGGTGATCGAAATGAAATTGTCGATCCGGGCACTGAAGAATGCGATCACCAGCAGCAGCACCAGAAGCGGCACAGCCGTTTCCATCCAGGGCTTCTGCAGCAACTCGCCGAAAATCTTATCCGGCCAGAAGCGGTAGCGCAGTTTTACCAGTGTGTTCATCGTGTTCTTGCCTCAACCGGCCGTTTCGGAATGTGCGAAGGTTTTGTTGCCAACCCCCAAGGTGGGTTTCCCCGGGGGATGGCCCTTGTCGGTTCCGTGTCTAGCACCCTGGGCGTCAGCGCAGGGTGTCGAGCGACCAGCAGCGTTCGTCGCCCAGCGTCTCGGGCGTGTAGGTCACCAGCGGCGTGTAGAGCACGGTCTTGGTGCTGCCGACGGGGTTCTGGTCCTGCAGCGCGGCCATGATCAGCGCGTTCAGATCACGGCCCTGCCCCGGCACGTCGTAGCTGACATAGTATTGCCACATGCCCTCGCGCAGGCCCTTGCAGGCCAACTCGCCACCGCCACCCGAGGTGGTCACCAGAACCTGATCGGCCTTGCCCGCCTCCTGAAGCGCTGCGGCCGTGCCGACATCGGTATTGTCCCAGACGCCGAGAATGGCACAGAGATCGGGGTGCTGCTGCAAGACAACCTGCGCGATCGACTTGGCTTTCGAGGACTCATAGTCGCCGGTCGATTGAACCGACACGAGATTCATTCCCGGGTCCGCGTTCAGAACGTTTTCGTACCCCTTCAGCATATAGGCCGAAAACGGGCTGGTCGGAGGACCAGCGAGAACAAGAACCTTGCCGGGGTTTTCCTTGTTCGAGCATTTGGCCACGGCGGCCTCGGCCTGCTTCTCGCCGATCAGTTCCACATCCGCGCCGACGAAGCCGGTCGTCTGATAGTTGGTTTTCATGTTAAGCTGAATGACGCGGATACCAGCCTTCTCGGCCTGCCGCAGCAGCTTGGCATAGGATTGCACATCCGGATTCTGCACCACGATGACGTCCGGCTTTTCACTGATCAGCGAGGTCAGCGTCTGAGCGCCTGCCGCGGTGTTGAAGTTGGAGTTGCGTACTTCGTAATCATAGCCCAGCTCTTCGGCCTGGCGCGCCATGATCTTTGACCAGCCCTCGGTGAGATCCAACCCCATGAACACCGGCACGAAGACCACCTTGCGGCCCTCGAAATTGGCATAGTAATCATCGCGCAGCGGGTCATCCATGCTGTTTTGCGCATGGGCAAGCTGCGCTGTGCCAATCAGCGCACCAAGCGCGGCTGTCATTCCCAGTTTCAGTAGTTTCTTCATTTCGGGTCCTCCCTTTATCATCCCCGCCATGGCTGGCCTCCTGCCAATCCATAGCCCCTGAGATTCTCAAATATCGCCTTGCTGCGCCGTTTCCTCATTGCGTGGATTGATGATGCTGTCAGCCAGCACCGCGACCAGCAGCACGAGACCGCGCACGAGATTCTGCATCTCGAATGAAACATTCATGATTGTCAGGCCGTTCATGATCGTGCCGATCAGCAAAGTGCCGATGATTACATTGGCCACACCGCCACGCCCGCCTGAAAGCCCGATCCCACCCAGCACAACCACCAGGATCACGTCGTAGATCCAGGTAAGGTTGAAGATCCGCGTATCCATGCTGGCCGATGAGGCGGCAAGTACCATGCCGGCGAAGAACGCCACGCAGGACGAGATCACGTATTGCATCACCAGAATCGGCCGCAGCGGAATGCCGGTGAGCCGCGTCGCCCCGGGGTTGTCGCCCGAGGCATAGACAAACATGCCTGGTCGTGTGCGACGCAGGAAAATGCCGATCACGATCGCCGCCGCACCAAAGGCCAGAACGGAAAAGGGAACCCCGTACAAGCTGCCCCGTCCAATCCATGCAATCCCGTCAAGCGCGGGGGGCCAGGACACGATCTCATAGTCGAAAAGGCCGATCTGGCCGATCCCGGCGACACCGATGCCCACCGCCAGCGTGGTAAAAAGCGAGGGGATTTCGGCGTAAGCCACCAGAATGCCGTTGAGCACGCCGATGACGACGGCAAGCATCAACCCGATGCCGATCGCAGGCACCACGCCATATCCCTTGGCCGCAAGCGTCAGGACCAAAGCCGATGGCACCGCCAACGCGGCAATCATGGAAAGGTCGATTCCCCGCCCGATCACCACGACGGCCATGCCGAGCCCCAGAATGCCCAGCACCGAGACCGTCCGCATCAGCGTCAGGAGATTGCCCACGGAAAAGAAACCGGGAAGAACAACCGAATAGACGACAAAAATCGCCAGAAACAGCAAGGTCACGATCCGCAGTTGATCCAAACCGCCCTTGCCCAGAACTGCGCTCAGCATAGCCATCGGTCCCGTTCCTCCATGACCCGCGCCTTTCTCAGTGTTCTGTTCCATTCTCCGCCTCATTTCGGCCCTGGTCTGGATGCCTCGCAATCCGGCTCTGCCAGTGTTCTCCGCCCGTACACGCGAATCTTCCCCTCATTCGCTTCACCCTAATAAATGAATAATGAGTCGAAAATCATAATATTCGCGTGCCGCCGATCACACGGGCGCTCGCACGGCTCGCGCGACGTCGTCAAACCGTGCGTCCACCATCCACAGGCATCAGAATCCCGGTAATGAACTCGGCGTCATCGGACGCGAGATAGAGTGTCGCCCGCGCAATATCGTCCGGCCGCGACATCCGACCCATCGGAATGGTGGCCACGAATTTCGCCCGGTTCTCCGGTGTGTCGGGCACGCCCATGAATTCTTCCAGCAGGCCGGTTTCGCCCATCACGGGGCAAATCGCGTTGACGCGGATATTGTCGGACGCCAGTTCCACCGCCATGGATTGCGACAGGATATTCACGGCGCCCTTGGTCGAATTATACCAGGTCAACCCCGGGCGCGGACGAATACCCGCCACCGAACCGATGTTCACGATCGAGCCGCCGCCAATCTCCCTCATCATCGGGACAATGATGTTGGTGGCGTGATAGATCGCCTTCACATTGATCGCATAGACCTTGTCGAACTCGTCTTCGGTCACGTCGAGCATCGGTTTGTTTCTGTGGGTCCATCCGGCATTGTTGACGAAGACATTGGGCACACCGAAGCTGTCGACCATCTTCTGCACGGCCGCATCCATTTCGGCGCGCGAGGTGACATCGGCAGCCAGCGCCAGGGCATTTTCGCCGATTTCACTGGCCACACGCTCGGCGGCATCGCGACGCAGATCAAGCACTCCAATCTTGGCACCCTCGCGGGCAAAAAGCTTGGCAATGCCCTCCCCGAAGCCACCTCCCGCGCCGGTTACGACGGCGATCTTTCCGGCCATGCGGCCCTGTGTTGCGTTCATGAGATTCTCCCTCTGTGCGCTCTGTTCAATCGTGTTTGATGACAACGGTCTTCAGCGCCGAAAATTCGTAAAGCGCCTCGAACCCCTTCTCGCGGCCGTGGCCCGATTTCTTCACGCCGCCGAACGGCAGTTCCACACCGCCCCCGGCCCCATAGGCATTCACATAGACCTGCCCGACCCGTAGCCGCCGCGCAACGCGCAACGCGCGCGCGTTGTCGTTGGTCCATACGCCGGCGATGAGCCCGTATTCGGTGCCGTTGGCCAGCGCCAGTGCATCGGCCTCATCCTCGAAGATCAGCGCCGATAGCACCGGGCCGAAAACCTCTTCGCAGGCCAGCTCGGCATCGCGCGGCACCGGTCCGAACAACACCGGCGGCACGAAAAACCCGCCCTCGGGCGCCTGTTCCTGCACCGCGCCCTCCGCCAGAACCGGCACCCCCGCAACCTTGGCCGCCGCGATATAGCCAGCGACACGCTCGCGCTGTTTCGCGCTGATGATCGGGCCCAGATCGGGTGCATCGTCGGGCTTGCCGGCCCGCAGCTTCGCGAACCGCTCCACCACCATCGGGATCAGACTGTCCCATGCGCTGCGCTGAACCAGCAGCCGCGCCCCGGCCGAACAGGTCTGGCCGGCATTCTGCACGATCGCCGCAACAATCACGGGAACCGCCTTTTCGAAATCGGCATCGTCGAACACGATCTGCGGGCTCTTGCCGCCCAGTTCCAGCACACAGCCGATATGGTTCTGCGCGGCCGCCGTCTGGATCATGGTGCCCACCTGCGGTGAGCCGGTGAAGGAAATGAAGTCGATCCCCGGATGTTCGGAAAGCGCCGCGCCCGCCTCATGGCCGAGCCCCGGCACCACGTTGACCGCCCCTTCCGGAAAGCCCGCCTCGGCGGCCAGTTCCGCGATGCGCAACACCGCCAGACAGGCATCCTCCGCCGGCTTCAGAACGGTGGCATTGCCCATCGCCAAGGCGGGGCCCAGAGTGCGGCCTGTCATCTGCGCCGGATAGTTCCACGGGATCACATGTCCGGTCACGCCCAGCGGCTCGCGCTCGCCAGTCACGTAGTACCCGTTCATGAACGGAATCTGCTCTCCATGCACCTTATCGGCGGCGCCGCCGTAATATTCGAAGTAGCGCGCCGTCGCCGTCACGTCGGCGCGGGCGGTGGCCAGAGGCTTGCCGCAATCGCGCGCCTCCAACGCCACCAGCTCATCGAAATGCGCCTCGATCAGTTGGCCCAGCCGGCTCAGAAGGCGTCCACGCTCGGTTGCGCTGAGCCGCGACCAGGCTCCGGTTTCGAAGGCCGTGCGGGCGGCGGCCACGGCACGCGCGATATCCTCGCGCCCGCCAGCGGCGATCTCGGCAAAGACAATCCCCTCCGCCGGCGCCATGACGGGCAGGGTCTGACCCGAGATCGCGGGCACCCACCTATTGTCGATGAAGCATCCTTTTGCGGGCAGGACATCCGTCGCGCGCGGTTGGTCTTGGTTCATACTGGCACCTCTCCTTTGGGCAGGCACAAAAGTTCCTGCACACGCGACAAAGGCACGAAGCAAGTGGTCCCAGCGAATACCGCTGTATCCTCTGGCGTCCCGGCGCGCTCCTCCCGCCAACCGGGACATGACAAATAGTGGCTGTGAAATTTCCGCTGATACAAATCGAGAAATTTGTCCCCCCCTATAGTAAAAAGTTCTGCCCTTTGAGGGGATGGCTGTCGACAGCTTATATTGAAGGGCCGAGGTGACCGCTCCGGCAGGGGGAAGACCGCGGATAATGAGGCAAGGCTAGCCGGTTTCGCCCATCAGCGCACGCGCGCCAGCCCAGCTTCCTTTCCGCGCGAGATCGCGCAGCACTGCCACGGCAAGATCGCGAATGGCCGCCACCGCGTTGGTCATCGGGCGCGCCTCCGGAAAGGCCAGATAGGCCGAGCGGCGCAGGCGCACATCGCCAATGCGCCAGCTTTCAAGCAGCCCCGCCGAAACTTCTTGGGAAATCGCGTTGAGCGGCAGAATGGAACAGCCCAGTCCGGAACATACCAACCGCTTGATGTTGGAGTAAGAATCCACCTCAATCGAAACATCCAGATCAATCCCGGCCGTGGCCGCGTGCCGGTCGATCAAATGACGCAGGCCATGCGCCTTGCCCGGCAGGATCAGCGGCACGTTGGCGATATCGGCCAGTTGCGGCCGCGCCTCGGGCGCTGGCAACGGGCCCGTAAACCCCGTGTCCGACAGCCCCGCAAGCCCCTGGGCAGGGGCAAAAAAGACGAGCTCTTCCTCCAACAACTCAATCGACGCCAGGCCGCTATCGCTGACGTTCCGATAGATCACCGCCAAGTCGATGCGCGATTCCCTGAGCCATTCCAGAACGAACCCGCTCATCGCTTCGGCAATCCGAAGCTCGATTCTGGGATAGCGGTTGCGCGCCGCCATGATCAGCGGAACCGATAGAATCTCGCTGATTGTGCCCGGCAGACCCAGCCTGACCGTACCGACCGGATCGTTTTGATGCCCGCGCACCTCTTCCTCGGTGATTTTTAGCTGGTCTATTATGGTGCGGGCGTTTCGCAGAAGGATTTCGCCCGCCTCGGTCGGCACAACACCTTTCGGCGAGCGAAACAACAGACGGGTGCCAAGCTCGGCCTCCACGTTGCGCACATGCAGCGAAAGCGCCGGCTGGGCGACATGCAGGGTCGCCGCAGCACGGGAAAAAGACCCCTGCTCCACGATGGCAATGAAATAGCGGAGTTGACGAATATCCATAGGAAATCTTTATAGGGTCGCCCGCCGAAATGCATCACCCATATGCACATGGGTGGCGGGCCCCCTTGGCGGGCCTTATTTCGGCGGCGCCAGTCGCCGGCACATGATCGGCCGCACCAGTTCGGCTTTTCCGCCGCGTACAACCACGTTGTCGCGCGAGGCCCGGGCCAATTCCTGCCGCCGCTGCTTGATCAACTCGGCTCTTGCCGGGTCCTCCACCGCCAGCAGCGATTCAAAAAAACCGTCGATCCCGTCATAGGCACTTACGCGGTCCCAGCGGCGGCGCCCCGGTCGGCGATGGCTTTCCCACTCTTCCGCAAGTTTTCCCCAAAAGTCTTCTCCGGGTTCTTCAGCATGATCCGACGTTAACTCCGGGCCCGGCAAACACCGGCACCTGGCCCTTCGAAAACGACAGAGGATTGCAATGACCGCAAGGCTCCGCCGAAGGCCGTCTGACGGATCGGCGTGGCGGGTTGTAAGAGCCTGAGGCGATGGCAGACCATAACATCATGTCCCAAATTGAGGTTCTCCCGTTCACGGATACCGGGCGGCGGCATCGTTGGACGGACACGGAAAAGTTACCCATGGTCGAAGAGAGCTACGCGGCACCGCGACGGGTGGCCGCCACGGCGCGACGTTACGATATCTCCCGC
>Ga0209692_10001247_pt1 | contig 36947 bp, 40 predicted proteins | sample tdDd472_FD_187129 | JGI IMG/M metagenome (GOLD analysis project Ga0209692, IMG submission 187129) | Marine sediment microbial communities from the Atlantic coast under amendment with organic carbon and nitrate - tdDd47.2 (SPAdes)... | ecosystem: Environmental > Aquatic > Marine > Coastal >...
CTCTTTACGGCAGCAAGGCTTTGAGGGCTCGGAAATGAAGCCAGATATACATCCAAATTATCATGACATCGCGGTTACCTGCAGTTGCGGCAACTCGTTTGAAACTCGCTCAACCATCAGCAATGATACGTTGTCTGTTGAGGTGTGCTCACAATGTCATCCTTTCTTCACTGGTAAGCAGAAGATTATGGATTCTGCCGGTCAGGTTGAGAAATTCCGCAAGCGTTTCGGTGGCAAGAAGTAAGTTTTCTCTACCACTGTTCGCACCGCTAAAAAAGGCGCTGTTCTGCAGCGTCTTTTTTTATGTGTTCGCGCCTGCCACGGCCTTTTCCGCTCCCGGCGCAGACAGCCCCCGTTGTCCGCCGCAGCGCATCGAGCAGAGCGCGCGGGTCAACTATGTGTATGACGGCGACACAGTGCAGCTGGAAAACGGCCGCAAGATCCGCCTGATCGGCATAGACACCCCGGAAGTCCACAGCCGTAAACACTCGATTCCCGCCGACATCAAGGCACAGGGCCACGCCGCACGCGACACCCTGCAGAGCCTGCTCAATCGCTCATCCCGCCGGGTACAGCTGGCCTATGGGCAACAGGCACAGGATCACTACGGTCGCACACTGGCCCATGTGTTCCTGCCCGATGGCACCAACCTGCAGGCGGAACTGCTTGCCCGGGGCCACGCCATTGCTTTTACCACCCCGCCCAATGAGCGCATGAGCGACTGCTACCGCAGCCAGGAACAGCGTGCACGTCAGCAGCAACTGGGCATCTGGCAACTGCCGCAATACCAGATCCGGCACACCCAACAAACACTCGACAAACTCGATGGCTTTCACCGCCTGCAGGGGCAGGTGACTGAAGTGACGCAAAGCAAAAGCCGCATCCGCCTGCAACTGGGGCCGCAAATCGAAGTTAATATCTATAAAAATGACTGGGTCAATTTCAGCCTGCACCAGCTGCTGAACCTGCAGGGAAAAACCGTGCGCGTGCGCGGCTGGGTGAAACCGGTGAAACACAGCAGCAAAACCGCCGATACACCGCCCCGTTATCGCCTCACCCTGCGCCACCGCGATGCATTGACAGAAGATGTATCGACAAAGTGATACACTCAGAGAAGGCTTAAACTATGCGCTGCCAATCAGCGCCCCTGACTATTTCGCACCGATTAAGAGCGCCAAACGATGAATGATGTAGATAAACAACGCGCACTGGATTACCACCGCCTGCCCTCACCGGGAAAGATTGCCACGGACATTACCAAGCCCTGCAATACCCAGGACGACCTGTCGCTGGCCTATACCCCGGGTGTGGCCGAGCCGGTTAAAGCCATTGCGGAAAACCCCGAAGCTGCCTACAGCTACACCGCCAAGGGCAACCTGGTGGGGGTGATTACCAACGGCAGCGCGGTGCTGGGCCTGGGTGATGTGGGCGCGCTGGCGGGCAAGCCGGTGATGGAAGGCAAGGCGGTGCTGTTTAAGCGCTTCGCCAATATCGATGTGTTCGATATCGAGGTCAACGCCGACATCCCCAAAGACTTTATCGACACGGTAGCGCGCATTGCCCCCACCTTTGGCGGCATTAACCTGGAAGACATCAAGGCCCCGCAATGTTTTGAAATCGAGCGCACCCTGGACAGCATGCTGGACATTCCGGTATTCCACGATGACCAGCACGGCACCGCGATTATTATCGCCGCCGGCCTGCTCAATGCACTGGAGCTGCAGGGTAAGCAGCTGCAGGATGCACGCATCGTCTGCATGGGGGCCGGTGCCGCCGGTATCGCCTCGATGCGTTTACTGCAGGGCCTGGGCGCACACAAGGAAAACATGCTGCTGCTGGATCGCAATGGCGTGATTCACAGCGAGCGCGATGACCTGAATATCTACAAGGCAGAGTTTGCGGTACACACCGACCGCCGCACCCCGCTGGATGCCATGCAGGATGCGGATGTGTTTATCGGCGTCTCCGGGCCGGACCTGGTGAGCGCCGAGATGATTGCCGCGATGGCAGACAGGCCGATTGTATTTGCACTGTCCAATCCCAACCCGGAAATCAAGCCAGAACTGGCAATGCAGACCCGCAGCGACCTGATTATGGCCACCGGGCGCAGCGACTATCCCAACCAGGTGAATAATGTACTCGGCTTCCCCTATATTTTCCGCGGCGCACTGGATGCCGGTGCCACCACCATTACCCAGGAAATGCACATCGCCGCGGTGCATGAAATTCGTAACCTGGCCAAAGACCCGGTACCCAAGTCGGTGATGAATGCCTATGGCCTGGACAAGATGGAATTCGGCCCGGATTACATCATCCCCAAACCGGTGGATCCGCGCCTGATCGAGCGGGTGCCGGCGGCGGTTGCACAGGCGGCGATTGACAGTGGCGTGGCCAAACACCGCGCCGAATAGCCCCGTACCAAACACGCCAATAAGCACACCAATAACTGCTAGACTTTAATCAGTCACTTTATAAACAGTGTCACTGAGCGAGGTGCAGGATGAACAAAATTACTGTGATTGGCGCAGGACGCGTGGGTGAATCCACCGCCCAGTTTATTGCCTCCCGGGATCTGTGCCGCGAACTGTGCCTGATCGATATCCGCGAAGGTGCGGCAGAGGGCGCGGCGCTGGACATCCAGCAGAACGCGCCGATCTTCCGCTTTGATACCCGCCTCACCGGCGGCACCGACTACGCGCTGATGGCGGATTCCGATCTGCTCATTATCACCGCCGGCGTACCACGCAAACCGGGCATGTCCCGCTCCGATGTGCTGGAAATCAACGTGCAGGTCACCGACCAGATCGTACAGAACGCGCTGCTGTATGCCCCCCACTGCAAGATGCTGTTTGTCTCCAACCCGGTGGACATTCTCACCTACCGCGCCTGGCAGAAAACCGGCTGGGAGCGTAACCGCATTATGGGCCAGGCAGGGGTGCTTGATTCGACCCGTATGGCCAGTTTTATTGCCATGGAAACCGGCTATTCCGCACTCGACATAGATGCCATGGTAATGGGCGGCCACGGTGACGCGATGGTACCGATGATGCGCTATACCACCATTTCCGGCATTCCGGTGAGCCAGTTCCTCAAACCGCAACAGATCGAGGACATCGTCAAGCGCACCCGCAACGGCGGCGCGGAGATTCTTGCACTGCGCCAGAACAGCAGCGCCTATGATGCCCCTGCGGCGGCGATTGCGATTATGGTGGATGCGATGGTCAACGACCGCAAACGCATACTGCCCACCGTGGCGATTCTGCAGAACGAATACGATTGTGACGACCTCGCCATCGGCGTGCCCTGTGTACTGGGCAAGGATGGCATGGAACAGGTGCTCAGCCTGCAGCTGGATGACGACGAGTTGCAGAACTTCCGTGCCTCGGTAGCTGCGGTGCAGAATGACCTTGAAACCCTGAAGCAGCTATAATTATCCGATAAAAAAGCACGGGTAAAACTGACCCCTGTGGACGATGCTGGGTTAAAATAGCGCTATGAGTAAACGCGCCTACCTGATCGACTCCAGTATCTATATTTTCCGCGCCTGGCATGTCTACGATGACAGCATTGCCGATATCCACGGTAACCCCGCCAATGCGGTGTATGGTTTCACTGAATTCCTGTATCAGTTGATGCGCGAAAAACAGCCGGAATACATCGCCTGCGCCTTCGATGCACACCAGACCAATTCCTACCGTTGCGAAATCTACCCCGAGTACAAGGCGAACCGACCACCGGCGCCGGAAGAACTGATTACCCAGTTCCGTTACTGCCGCGAGTTCTGTCGCGCACTGGGCATTGCAGAGTTTGCCAGCAACCGCTTCGAGGCAGATGACATTATCGGCACCCTGGCCAACCGCCTGCGCAATGAAGGCTTTGATATCACCATTGTCAGTGCCGACAAAGACCTGACCCAGCTGGTGCTGGGTGAACGGGATGCCTGGTGGGATTTTGCCCGCGGCAATGTATTAAACCACAAGGGCATAGAAAAACACTTCGGCGTTATACCGGCACTGATTGCCGATATGCTGGCGCTGTCCGGCGACAAGGTGGATAACATTCCCGGCATTCCCGGCGTCGGTTATAAAATGGCCTCGAATATCCTGAAAAAATTCCACGGCATCGAGGCGATCCTTGAAAACATCGATCAGATTTCCAAAATGAAATTCCGTGGTTCCGCACGCATCCAGAATTTACTGGAAGAACATCAACATTTATTGCCCACCAATAAACGCCTCACCGAAATTGTCACCGACGCAGTATTCGATAACCATGAAAATCACATTCGCTGGCAGGGCATCCCCGATGAAGATGCCTTCCATGCACTGTTTGACCAGCTGAATGTCAGCCAGCAACGCCGACAGAAATGGTTAAGCCTGTAAGCACTGTTATTATCGCATGACGAAACTTGTTTTATTCAATAAACCCTACGGTGTGATCTGCCAGTTCAGCCCCCACGAAAAACACCCGTGCCTGGCAGAATATATTGATATCAAAGATGTCTATCCGGCAGGACGGCTGGACCATGATTCGGAAGGCCTGTTACTGCTCACCGATGATGGCAAACTGCAGCATCAAATTTCCGATCCGAAAAACAAGATGCGCAAAACCTATTGCGCACAGGTGGATGGCGAGATTACACAAAGCGCGATTGATGCCTTGCAGAAGGGCGTGCAATTAAAAGACGGCTTAACCCGCCCCGCCCGGGCACGTATAATTGCTCCACCGGACAAACTCTGGCCACGCAATCCGCCGGTACGTTTCCGCAAACACATCCCTACCAGCTGGCTGGAACTCACCATCAGCGAAGGCCGCAACCGCCAGGTGCGGCGCATGACAGCCGCAGTGGGTTTCCCTACCCTGCGCCTGATTCGTTACCGCATTGGTGACTGGCAACTGGGTGATTTACAGCCGGGTGAAGTCCGCGTTTGTACACAACCATAAGCTGGCCATTCTGCATAGATTATAATTACTTGAAACCACAGGTCGGTCGCGGGCAGCCGCTGCTTATGCCCCGTGTCCGAGGTCTGACATACAACTCCACGGCCGAATATTTTTCAACTGATCCTGCAGGACATCTTCAGCAACCTCCGTGTCATAAATTGCCTGAGCCCGCAACCAGTAGCCATTGGACAAACCAAAGAAGCGACAGAACCGCAAGTCGGTGTCTGCGGTTATCGAACGCTTTCCAGCAATAATCTGACCTATTCTCTGTGCAGGCACCCCGATTTCTTTGGCGAGGCGGTATTGAGAAATACCCATCGGCTCAAGAAATTCTTCTTTCAGTAACTCACCTGGGGTTACAGCATCAATGTTACGCATGAGTTACCTCCTAATGATAATCAACAATTTCAACGTCTTCCGCACCGGCATGAGTCCAGCGGAAGCACAGCCGGAACTGCCTGTTGATTCGAATACTATGCTGACCCTGACGATCACCATACAACGTCTCCAGCATATTGCCGGGCGGTACTTTTAGATCATCCAGCTGACCTGCAGCCTGGAGTTGCCGAATCTTCCTCAGGGCAACGCGCTCGAAATTGACAAAACGCCTGACGCGGCGACCGTTTGCCAGCTTCTCGGTATCCTTACACTTGAACGAAATGATCATGAGCTAACAGTAACGCAGAACGTTAATAACGTCAAGCGTTATTAACCAGAAGGTGAGCTGGGAGGAGAAAGGAAAACACCGACAAGGGGCCAGGGTGCTTCTGAAATTAAAATATCAAAAACATAAAAACGCACTAAAGTGCAGCGGCACTTTGAACGAACGTACGCACGTCAACGCTAACGACGCGAATCAACGCGATACTAAAGTATTCTTGTTAACCCACTTTTTTCAGGCGTTCATGCCGCGCCAGAATACGAATCAGAAGTATTGCCGGTATGCCCAGCGCTGCACTGTAAAAGAAAAAGTTCACATAGCCATAGGCATCGACAATCGAACCGGAAAAGCCGCCGATAAATTTTGCCGGCAATAACATCAACGAACTGAACAATGCGTACTGGGTCGCGGTATAGGCTTTATTGGTCAGCCCGGACAGGTAGGCAATAAACGCCGAACCGGCAATGCCCGCACTCAGGTTATCCGCACCAATCACCAGTGATAGAAACAGTGTACTCGGCGGATTCAATGCCACCAGCACAAACAACAGATTGGTCGCCACCACCAGGATCGCACCCAGCATCAGAATCGGCACAATGCCATAACGCACCACCAGTGAACCACCCAGCAAGGCACCCACGATGGTCACAATCGGGCCGATGGTTTTGGTCACCAGGCCGATCTGTAAATCACTGTACCCCACATCCACATATAGTGGATTAGCCATGATGCCCATGGAGATATCACTGATCCTGAACAGGCCGATAAACAGCAGAATCATCAGTGCAAAATGGCCGTTGCGTTTAAAAAATTCGGTAAACGGACACACCACCGCACCGATGATCCAGGCATACATCTGGCGCAATTTTTCCGGCCAGTTGTGTGAGTTTTGCAGAAACTGTACCACCCGCTGTTCATCTTTCCAGGTATCGTTACTGATGGTATGTTCCGGTTCGGGAATCAGCAGGGTGGTCATCACCCCGATCAACATAAACAGCGCCATTGCCGAGTAAGCCGCCGGCCAGGAATAATAATGCGCAATGCTAAAGGCGCCACCACCGGCCACCAGCATCCCCAGCCGATAGCCCAGCTGATAGGTGCCCGCCATGGCGCCCTGGGTTTCGGTGGGCATGGCTTCGATGCGCCAGGCATCAATTGAAATATCCTGGGTAGCTGAGGCAAACGCCACCAGCAATGCCGCGTACACCAGCAGCTGCAGATCGGTCAGCGGATCACTGGCAGACATCAGTAATAAACCACCCGCAACACCGCATTGCGCCAGCAGCATCCAGCTACGTCTTTGCCCCAGCAGGCGATACATCAATGGAATGCGAAAGCGATCCACCAGTGGCGACCACAGCACTTTCAGTCCGTACAATAAAGCCACCCAGCTGACAAAACCGATAGTGGTTTTATCAATCCCGCTGCGTGCCAGCCAGGCGGATAAAGTGCCGAATACCAGCAACAGCGGCAGCCCGGCGGAGAAGCCGAGAAACAACATCGCCAGCACCCGTGGATGGGCGTAGTAACTAAGGGCGGTTTTCCAGCTGCGTCTGGGTGTCGGCGGTAACTCTTTGATGGTGTTTATTCCAGTGTGTAGTCGTAATCGATGATTAAGGGCGCATGGTCGGAAAAACGCTCGTCTCTGTAAATCTGGCTGGCCTTTACCGTGTCTTTCAGTTTAGGTGTAATAATCTGGTAATCAATGCGCCAGCCGGTGTTGTTTGCCCAGGCCTGGCCGCGGTTACTCCACCAGGTATATTCATAGGGGTTCTGGTTCACCACGCGAAACGCATCCACATAACCCACTTCATCAAACAGTTTTGTCATCCACTCCCGTTCTTCGGGAAGAAAGCCGGAGTTTTTCTGGTTACCCTGCCAGTTTTTTATATCGATTTTTTTATGCGCAATATTCCAGTCACCACAGATCACGAACTCGCGGCGCTTGCGGCGCAACTTGTGCAAATGCGGCATAAAGCGATCCATAAAATCAAACTTCAGCGCCTGGCGCTCTTCCGATGAGGAACCCGAGTGCATATACAGTGATATCACACTGAGCTTTTCAAACTGCACTTCGAGATAACGACCTTCGACATCGATGTCGTGCATACCGATGCCCGCCTGCACTTTTTTCGGTTTCTGCTTGCTGTAAATCGCCACCCCGCTATAGCCCTTTTTTTCCGCATCATGGTAATAGCAGTGATAGCCCGCAGGGTGAAAGATGGGGTCTTCCAGCTGGTGCAGCTGGGCCTTGGTTTCCTGGATACACACCACGTCGGCGTCCTGTTTATCCAGCCAGTCAAAAAAACCTTTTCTGGCAGCGGCACGGATTCCGTTGGTGTTAACTGATATAATGCGCATACAACTCAATCATTAATTTTGGCTCTGCATTCTACATGCAGCCGCGTACCCAGGGTAGACCATGAAAGATTATCAGAAACAATTTATTGAACTGGCACTGCAATACGAGGTGCTGCGTTTTGGCGAATTCAAACTGAAATCCGGTCGTGTCAGCCCCTACTTTTTCAATGCCGGCCTGTTCAATAGCGGCCGGGCACTGGCCGAAATGGGCCGTTGCTATGCGCAGGCCATAGTCGACAGCGGCATTGAATACGATATGTTATTCGGCCCGGCCTACAAGGGCATCCCACTGGTGGCGGTGACCGCGATGGCACTGCAGATCGAGCATGGCCTGGACCTGCCCTATGCCTTTAACCGCAAGGAAGCCAAGGATCACGGCGAAGGGGGTTCGATAGTGGGCGCGCCGCTGCAGGGACGGGTGCTGATCCTGGATGATGTGATCACCGCCGGCACCGCGATTCGTGAAGCCATCGCGATGATCAAGGCCAGCCAGGCCACGCCGGTGGCGGTAATGATTGCACTGGACCGCCAGGAGAAAGGCCAGGGGGAGCGTTCCGCGGTGCAGGAACTCCAACAGGACGAAGGCCTGCAGGTGCTGAATATTATCGGCATGGACAACCTGATCCAGTACCTCAGCGAGCAGGGTGAACAGGCCATGCTGGATGCAATGCGTAGCTACCGCGCCGATTACGGGGTGCAGCTCGACACCGAGCACTGAGTGCATCACGGCCGCGCCTGATCGCAGGCACGGCTAACCGATAATCAGCTTCAGCCCCACCAGCAGGGTAATCACTTCATAGCTGCGTTTGATCAGCCGGTTACCCTTCACTATTGCCATATGCGCCCCCAGATAGCCACCGATCAACGAGCCCAGGATCAGCGCCGGAATCCACGCCCAGTGGATCTGCGCGATCAGCCCCAGGGTCAGCGCACCGGTACCATTCCAGAATATGCCCACCAGGATGAGGGTGTAGGCCACTGCAGTTTTATAATCCAGACCAAACCAGCGCACCAGCCACAGGGTAACAAACAACCCGGTGCCCGAGGTGAGCGAGCCATTCAGCACACCGATAACAAAGATCACCGCACCGCCGATCAACATGCCCCGCTGATGCCGATTGGTTGCGGCCAGCACCTGCCCCATATTGGGTGACAGGGCGGAGTACAGCCCCAGCCCCATGGTCAGGATACCCAGTGCAATTTCCGCTGCACGATCCGGCACCTGCAGAATTACACTGGCGCCCAGCAATACGCCAGGCACCCCGCAGGCCAGAATATACAGCGCAAAACGCCGCTCCAGTCGACTCGAACGTAGATGGCGCAGGGTTGCCCCCAGCCCCAGCGCAACACTGGCCACCTTATGCGTGGCCAGTGCCAGCGCAAACGGCAGGCCAAGAAAAATCAGCGCCGGCAACTGGATCAGACCGGCACCGCCACCCGCCAGGGCGGAGAAAAAATTCGCTGCCAGCGAGATAATAAACAGCAGCAGCTGCTCAGTGGCGGGCATTGCTTGACATACTCATTGAATTCACCTGAACAGGTTAGACGGACTCGTTTAGCGGGTGAGACCTTCGTGGAAATCGGACTATTTTGCCATATTCAGTCAACGACTGCGGCAAAACCCTCAATTGCTGTATATACTCAACGCATTATTCTAATCAATCAGCAACGTTGTTTAAGTATCAAACCCATGTCCATCACGCGCGCGCTCTACCATAGCTGTTTTATTGCCACCCTCTCTGTGTCTGTTTTATCTGTATCCCCGCTGCAGGCAGCGGGCATGAAAAAATGGGTCGACGAGGATGGCCAGGTTCACTATGGCGACCGCATTCCCGCCGAGTATCTGCGTGGCGAGCACAGTGTGATTAATGAACAGGGCATCGAGGTTCGCAAAAACCAGGCGATGAAAACCGAGGAAGAATTGAAGCGGGAAGCGGAGCTGCTGAAACACAAGCAATCGGAAGAACGCAAACGCCGGATTGAAGAACGCAAACAGGCACTGCGCGACCGTGTACTCACCGACACCTTTACCACCGAAAATGACCTGATTATTGCACGGGACGCACGGGTTGAAGCGGTGGATTCACAGATCTCGCTTACTAAAACGCTGATTGAACATGACCAGCAGCGACTGAGCGATGTACAGGGCCGGATTAAATCAATTGAGGCATCTGGACGCGAGGCACCCGAAAACCTGCACAAGGAAGTCATATCATTAAGCCGTCAGCTCGAAAATAACGAAAAGTTTATTGAAGACAGAAAAAAAGAACGCCAGAAAATTATTGATTCGTTTGATGCAGATATAAAGCGCTTCCGCGAACTGTTGCAGGATTAATCGCTGACACGCATTTTCCAGCAAGACACCTTCAATACCTTACCCGTAACTCCCTCTTCACTTCACAAATATTTAACCATGTTCTGATCTGCACTGGTTTTAAAACACCCATTCTGAATAAGCCCTTACCAGACCTTATCTATGACATACTATAATCAGATGAAGTCAGGGAATCGCTGATTAAAACAGCGTGACATTTTTATGCTGGGATCGATAACGCATCCATCAGCGCGTCTCTGCATAATCACCGCTTTCGCCCGCAGTGGCGGAGAGGAGCATCATTATGACTGAGCATAGCACAAGCCCGCATTTCATCAACGGCCGTTACCGGGCCATACTGCAACCGCTGTTCAAGCTGTTATTACTCTGCATTATCGTCCAGGGCCAGACAGCACTCGCCGCAGATGGCAAACTACACAACCCGTACACAGTTGCCGAAGGCTGGTCATTACCGCAACGCGCCATTGATAGCCAGCAGATCCCCGAGTTCAAACTTGATGCCGACGCCGCAGACACCCGCCCGCTGCCGGTATACCGCCTGCGCGACAACAGCTATTTCCTGTTCGGCAGTATCGCCACCCTGGATGAGCACAATCGCGGCTGGAATGGCAATGCCGGTTTTGTGGTGACCGATGACGGTGTCGTGGTGATCGACAGCCTGGGCACACCGCTGCTGGGAAAACGTCTGATTGCCACCATTCGCTCGATTACACCGCAGCCGATCAAATACCTGATCATTACCCATAACCACCCGGACCATGCCTATGGTGCCAGCGCCTTCCGCCAGCTGGACGGCATCACCATTATCACCCACCAGGGCGGCATTGATTACAACCAGTCGGAAACACTGCAAAGTTCGGTGGACTACCGCCGGCAAATGCTGCCCAGGGACATGCAGGGATTCGAGCCGGTTAAAGCGGACATCTATATCAAGCCGCCGCCCTTCCGTAACCAGCAAATTAAGCTGGGCAATAGCCGTTTTCATATCTATAACACCGGCAAGCACCATTCCTACGGCGACCTGATTGTTCACCAGCCTGAGCAGAAAATACTCTGGGTATCCGACCTGGTATTTAACCAGCGCACCACCTACATGGGCGATGGTGATAGTGCGCAAATTCTCAAGGCGCAGGACTGGCTGTCACAAACATTCCCCGATATCAAGCTGATGGTGCCAGGCCACGGCAGCGCACAATCGCCGCCTTTCCCCATGCAAAGCAGAACCCACGATTATGTCAGCCGCATGCGGGCGGCCATGCGCAAGGCAGTGGAAGATGGTGTCAGCATGGCGGATGCGGTGCAGCAGGTGGAGTTCAAGGACTGGCAGGACAGCCGCCTGTATGAACAGAACCAGCGCGCCAATGCCAACTTTGTTTATCGTGAAATGGAAAAGGAATTTTTTGATAACTTTTAAGGCCGCTTAACGACATAAATCAACGGGGGCTGGCCGGGAAAAATTCAAGCGAGAAATTCAGCCGGGTGTTAGCATAAGCCTTTACGCTCAGCGGCTTTTCCCGGCCCGCGCCAGGCTCCACACATCCACCCGCTGCACACCGGCACGTTTTAGCTGCCGTGCCAGCTCACTCACGCTGCTGCCGGTGGTGACCACATCATCCACAATCACCAGATGCCGGTAGTCCGCTGTATTCACAAACTCAAACGCTCCTCTGATATTGCGCCGCCGTTGCACGGCAGTTTTACCCGTCTGGTGAGGCGTGTCGCGGATGCGCCGAGCATCCCGTGTATTCAATGGAATCCGCAGCGCTTTCGATAAACCCGCAGCCAGCATAAGCGACTGATTAAAACCGCGCTGGCGCAGACGCGCCGGGTGCAGGGGCATGGGCAACAATGCTTCGGGCAAGGCGCCCGGCTTGGGCTGCCGTTGCAGATAGTCCAGCCACAGGCCGGTAAACAGCGGGGCATACATCAGCTGTGCATTGAATTTGAACTGCTGCACCATCCATTCCAGCGGCTGACCGTAGACAAAAGCGCTGATGCTGTAGTGGAATGGCGGCGGCTGTTGCAGGCAATCGGCACAGACCCTGTGCTGAGAGTGGTTCCCGGCATAGTCTGCCGGCAGCGGGATTGCACAGCGGCTGCAGGCGTATTGATTGAAAGGTAAATCCCCGTGACAACCGGCGCACAGGTATTGCCCGACACTGTGCGCGGCCAGTCGATCCTCTGTGTGATTTCCCCTCAGTGATTCCCCACACAGCACACAGGCGGGAGGAAACAGGAACCCCAGCCAGCCATTGCAGCCTGTTCTATTCATGATAATCCTTTATCAAGCGTGACCCCTGGTTAATTCGCCGGATTAATTCAGCTGGCGAATAATTCAGGGTGGTTCTGAAATTTTGCCGCAAAAACAGGTATCATAGCGACTCCTGCAATATATAGATTCGGACGCCATGACTCAAGAGACCCCTCAGCCTGCAGCCAGCAGCCGACACGACTGGACCCTGGCGGAAATCGAAGCCCTGCTGACAAAGCCGTTTAACGACCTGCTGTTCGAGGCGCACAGCGTGCACCGCCAGTTCCATCCCGCCAATGAAGTGCAGATCAGCACCCTGCTGAGCATCAAAACCGGTGCCTGCCCGGAAGACTGCGGCTACTGTTCACAAAGCGCCAAACATGCCACCGACCTGGAACGGGAACGCCTGCTGCCCTTGAGCGAAGTGATTGAAAAGGCACGGATCGCTAAATCCAATGGCTCCAGCCGCTTCTGTATGGGCGCGGCCTGGCGCAACCCCACGGATAAAAACCTGGAAAAAGTGATTGAAATGATCACCGAGGTGAAATCCCTGGGCATGGAAACCTGCGTCACCCTGGGCATGCTATCGGCGCAACAGAGCCAGCGCCTGAAAGAGGCCGGGCTGGACTACTACAACCATAACCTCGACACCTCGCCGGAGTTTTACGGCAATGTAATCACCACCCGCACCTTCCAGGATCGCCTCGACACCCTGCAGCATGTGCGTGAGCAGGGCATCAATGTGTGCAGCGGCGGCATTCTGGGCATGGGTGAAAACGCCACCGACCGCGCCTCGATGCTGCAGCAGCTGGCGAATATGCCCCAGCACCCACAGAGCGTACCCATCAATATGCTGGTGCAGATTGAAGGCACCCCGCTGTATGGGGTGGATGGCATCGACAGCCTTGAATTTATTCGCAGCATCGCCGCCGCACGCATCCTGATGCCCGCCTCACAGGTGCGCCTGTCAGCGGGTCGCCATGAAATGAGCGACGAAATGCAGGCGATGTGTTTCTTTGCCGGCGCCAACTCGATTTTCTATGGCGACAAACTGCTGACCACCGAAAACTGCGAGGCCAATGATGACCTGGCGCTGTTCAAGCGCCTGGGCATAACCCCCAGCCAGGCGGAACATCACAGTGCCAGCGAAAGCGAAGCCGACTCACTGTTCAGCGCCGAAGCCTGCCACCACTAAACCGGATGAAAGACCTGCAGCAGGCACTGCAACAGCGACAGCAGCAGGGCCTGTACCGTCGCCGTCGCATGCTACAGGGCCCGCAGGGCCGGCAGATCCAGCTCGACGGGCAGACCCTGCTCAATTTCTCCAGCAACGACTACCTGGGCCTGAGCAACCACCCCGCGGTTAAACAGGCCTTTATCGATGCTGCACAACGCTATGGCGTGGGCAGTGGTTCGGCACACCTGGTGAATGGCCACAGTGAAATCCACCACCAGCTGGAACTGGCACTGGCTGAATTCAGCGGCTATCCCCGCGCACTGCTGTTTTCCACCGGCTATATGGCCAACCTGGCGGTGGCACAGAGCCTGTGTGGCCGTGGCGATTTCATTATTCAGGACAAGCTCAACCACGCCTCCCTGCTGGACGCGGCACAGCTCAGCGGCGGCCGCCTGTTACGCTACCCTCACAAGGACCACGCACAGCTGCAACAGCAGCTACAAGGCGCTGATGGGGGCGAAATCCTGCTCTGCTCCGATGCGGTATTCAGCATGGATGGCGATGAAGCGGATATCGCCAGCCTGGTGTCACTCAGCCAGCAGCACCAGGCCTGGCTAATGCTGGATGATGCCCACGGCTTCGGTGTGCTGGGAGAAGAAGGCCGTGGCTCTCTCAGTCGGCAGCAGATCAGCAACGCCGATGTGCCGATCTATATGGCCACCCTGGGCAAGGCGCTGGGCACAGCCGGAGCCTTTATTGCCGGCTCCGAGGCGCTGATCGAATACCTGATCCAGCATGCGCGCAGCTATATCTACACCACCGCCATGCCCGCCGCGGTGGCGGCTGCCACCCTGTGTAGCCTGCAGCTGCTAACAAGTGAACCCCATCGACGCCAGCAACTGGCAGAGAATATTGCCAGCTTCCGCCAGCTCGCCGCCGCCCGGGGCATTGCACTGATGCCCTCGGACACCGCGATCCAGCCGGTGCTGGTGGGTGACGCCGACCGCGCCACCCAGCTCAGCGAGGCACTGTTTACACAGGGTTTTCACCTGGCGGCGATTCGTCCACCCACGGTGCCCGCCAACAGCGCGCGGCTGCGCATTACCCTGCGTGCAGACCATCAGCAGGACGATCTGATCGCCCTGCTGGATGCACTGTCACAGCTGCAACAGCAGACCCGCTAAGCCGACTGGAACCACACGCCACCGCAGCCCGGATAAAGTCTGGCACAGCTGTTTTATATCAATAAAAACCGCCTGTGCCTGATTTATGATAACGACTTGACTGACACACAGGCGAGCCAGCATGGCAGACATAGATTTTGATATTGAACTGATCAGGAAATACGACATCGCCGGGCCGAGGTATACCTCGTACCCCACTGCGGTGCAGTTCAATACCCAGTTCACCGAGGCGGATTACCGCGCACAGGCGGAAAAATCCAATGCCTCGGGACGCGACCTGTCACTGTATTTCCACCTGCCTTTCTGCGACACCATCTGTTATTACTGCGCCTGCAACAAGGTCATCACCAAGGATCGCAGCAAGGCCGACCCTTACCTGCACAACCTGCACAAGGAAATCGCCCTGCAGAGCCAGCTGTTTGATCGCTCGCGCAAGGTGAACCAGCTGCACTGGGGCGGCGGCACGCCCACCTTTATCAGCCATGCACAGATGGCCGAACTGATGCAGGTGACGCGCCAGCATTTCAACCTGCACGATGACGACAGCGGCGAGTACTCGATTGAAATCGACCCGCGGGAAGTCAGCGGCGAGAGTATTCGCCTGTTACGCGATATCGGCTTTAACCGCATGAGCCTGGGGGTGCAGGATTTTGACCCGGCGGTGCAGAAGGCGGTGAATCGAATCCAGTCGGAACAGCAGACCCTGGATGCACTGCAGAATGCTCGCGACTGCGGCTTTAAATCCATCAGCACCGACCTGATTTACGGCCTGCCACTGCAAACGGAAGCCAGTTTTGCGACGACACTGCAGCGCATTATCGACATCAGCCCGGATCGGGTTTCGTTATTTAACTATGCGCACATGCCGGAACTGTTCAAACCACAGCGCCGCATCAATGAAGCGGACATGCCCGGCGCGGAACAGAAACTGGCGATTCTGCAACAGAGTATCGAGCGACTCACCGGTGCCGGTTATGTGTATATCGGCATGGATCACTTTGCCAAACCCGATGACGAGCTGAGCATTGCCCAGCAACAGGGCAAGCTGTATCGAAATTTTCAGGGTTATGCCACCCACGCGGACTGCGACCTGGTTGGCCTGGGCATTACCTCCATCGGCACCCTCGACAACAGTTTTTCACAGAATGTCAAAACCCTGGATGAATACCAGCAGCGCATCAGTCAGAACCAGCTGGCGATTTATCGCGGGGTGATTATTGATCAGGACGACCTGATTCGCCGTGATGTCATCATGCAGCTGATCTGCCAGTTTGATCTGAAGTTTGCCGAGATCGAAGCTAAACACGGCATACAGTTCCGCGACTATTTTGCCGACGAACTGCAGCGTCTGCGCAGCCTGCACGACGATGGTCTGCTAGACTTAAGCGAGCAGGGCATACACGTCAACGATAAAGGACGCCTGTTGATTCGCAATATCTGTATGCAGTTTGACCGATACCTGCAAACACCCCAGACAGGGCAACGCTTTTCAAAGGCTATCTAGTCAGGCTCACTCCAGCACTGACATGGCCATGAGGGATACAGAATGCCATCCAGATTGCTTAAGAACTACCTCGATGAAAACGATACACCCTATGTATCAATTCAGCATTCGATGGCATTTCGCGCCATCGACATTGCCCGCTCGATTCACATCCCCAGCCGCGAGCTGGCGAAAACCGTAATCATCAAGGTGAATAACGAACTGGCAATGGCGGTGGTGCCCGCCAACTACCTGGTTAAACTGGATATACTGCGCGAAGCCCTCAACACCGACAATATCGAACTGGCGGATGAAGCCGAATTTGCGAAACGTTTTCCCGATTGTGAAGTGGGGGCGATGCCGCCTTTTGGTGTGCTCTACGACATGGATGTGTATGTCGCGGAAAGCCTGTCGGAAGATGAAAAAATTGCCTTTAATGCCGGTTCTCACCTTGAAGTGATTCAGATGAACTATAAAGATTATGAAGCACTGGTAAAACCGCGCTTTATTTTTCTCGACAAGCCCCGCCGCCTGCCGAGCAGTTAACCGACCTATGGCTGGAATTTTAAAGAGTCAGAGCATGAGCAAGCGACGCGAGAACGACACAGAAAACGTTCCCCTGCAGGCACCGGGGGTACGTAGTAGCCGTGGCTATGAAGTGAATGGCCAGTGGTATTTTGAACTCCGCGGCGGCGGACAGAAAGGCCCCTTCGACAGTGAAGAAGAAATGCTGGCGGCATTGAACGAGTTTATTCTGCTACACGAGCATATGAAAAAACTCGACGAATAGCGCTATAAACTTAGTCAGCATTGCTTGAAAAGTACCCCGTAGAGATTATATGCTGACAACAGCACCCACCATGGTGCAGTGTGGAGAACACAGGGCCAGGTCATATAGCCAGACCATATAGACAGGCCCCATAAATGAGAATGAGGACCTTATGCAGCAACATCGAGCCGGCGAAAGCCAACCTATCCCGTTTCGTAATGACCGTTATTTCTGTGTAAATGGCGTGTGGTATTTCGAAGCCCGGGGCGGTAAACAGATTGGCCCCTTTATCAGCAAAAAAGAAATGGAAGCGGAGTTAATGATGTTTATCCGCGAAAAAAGCCTGCTCGGCAGCTTTCAGCAGATCACCGACTGAACGCACAGGCAGCCTGATTAAGTTATTCGCAGTCAGTCACGAAACTCTGACACGCGGATGCGTCCATTGACCATCTTTGATTCTCGCTGCATGATTTTCTGCATCTTCTGCCAGAAAGCCTGATTCAGATCGAAGTCCTGGGCAATTGCCGTGCCCATCAATAAAATCAGCAGATCAGCACACTCTTCCGCCAGCGCCTCACGGGGTTTTCCCTTGCTGGCACAGGCGGAAATCTCGCCCAGCTCTTCCACCATCAGCGCAATACGGTACATCAGCTCCTCGCCACCGGTGTTTTTAAAATCATGTTTATCATGAAAGGCTTGCACTTCGGCCAGCATAGTTTGATAGGAATCTCTGTTCATGGTTACTCTCGTTTTTCTGGTTTAGTTTGCAGCACAAGGCTTGCGACATAAAAGCCATCTGTTACTGACTTTCAGACAGGCAGCAGCCTCATTACCGCTTTTACACTCTATACTTTGAGTGAACACTGGATACTACAACCCCGGCATTTTATTGCGCCGGTCCAATGTATCCCGCCAGAGCACCTAACCTCAAGTCATCAATGTTATTGAACACGAGGAGCGACAAATGATAACCCGACCTGAACACCCCCAGCCTGAAATTCAGACATTCCGTAACTGGCAGCAGAACTGGCAACACACACCGCAACTGGATGAAAACGGCCTGCTACAACAGCCGCAACAATGGAACCCGCAGCTCGCAACCCAGCTGGCGCGTCAACTGGGCATTACAGCGTTAAACGATGACCACTGGACGGTGATTAATGAACTGCGTGACCATTATCAACGCTTTACGGTAGCGCCTGCCATTCACAGCATCTGCCATAAACATCGGCAAAATGAATTCTGGGTACACCAGCTGTTTGGCAACTGCCTGAATGCCTGGCGCATTGCCGGGCTACCGGACCCCGGCGAGGAAGCCCGCGCCTATCTGAATGATATGTAGCCTCAGCTTTTTTTCAGCAGGCGCTTGAATGACAGGCGATCACGCTCATCAAACAGGCGTCGCGAAATCAACCAGAGCACCGCAATCACACCGAAGCCGGTGCCGGCGGAAATCATGAACATTATCAGTATCTGGTACTTCACTGCTTCCACCGGTGGTGCGCCTGCCAGTATCTGCCCGGTCATCATACCGGGCAGGCTGACCAGCCCCGCCGCTGCCATTGAATTGATAATTGGAATCATCCCTGCACGCATCGACTCGCTGCGAATATCCGCAATCGCCTGCTGCGAACTTTGTCCCAGCATCAATCGCTGTTCAATCACCGGGCGCTGTTGCCAGGCGGTTTGTGTGAGTCGATCCATGCCCAGCGCGATGCCGTTCATGGTATTGCCCAGTAGCATACCCAGCAGTGGAATCGCGTACTGTGGGTGATACCAGGGATCCGCCTCGATCACCACCAGCAGACACAGCAGGGTAATCAGGAACGAGGATACAAACAGTGAGCCGGTACTGACACCAAACCCCCACCATCCCCTGAGTTTACGTTTCTGCCGTGAGAGAATTTCCCAGCCTGCCACCGAGATCATTACAAGTGAAATCAGCAGTACAAACCATAACTGAGTGCTGGTAAACAGTGCCTTGAGCACCAGGCCAATCAGCAATAACTGTACAGTAGTACGCAACGCGGCAATATACAGCGAGCGGGTAATGCCCAGACGCATGGCCCAGCCAAGCATACCCAGCAGCAGTACCAGAATCGCCGCCAGTATCAGATCGAATGACGATAAACTAATCAACATCTCAGCTGCACTCCCCGTTACCGGCAAGCATGCCGTTTTCAATCTGGTAACAGCGATGTGCGGTGCGCTTTAGCTGCTGTGGATCATGGCTGACCCAGATTGCACAGGCTGACTGCTGCTGTACGTAGTCAACCACAAACCTTTCAAATGCATCGGTGCTTTGTGGATCCAGATTGGCGGTAGGCTCATCCAGCAGCAGCACTTCGGGGCGGTTTTCCAGCAGGCGCATCAGGCCCAGACGCTGGTTTTCACCGCTGGAGAGGCGCGACACCGGCCAGTCACCAATGTCCTCCGGCAAGCCGAGCTGCATTGCCTGTGCCTGATCAAACTGCTGGAAATGCGACGCCACCTCATCCAGCCACCAGAAGGTTTCGGCGGACAACAGCCCGACCTGGCTACGCCATTGGGGTGCGCTCATCGACTGTTGTGAAGCCCCGTTTAACAACACCTCGCCCTGGTGTTCATCCAGATCCGCCAGCGCACGCAACAGGCGCGACTTGCCGGAACCGGAGACACCGTAAAGACCGACGATTTCACCTGCCTCGATCTGCAAATCAATCGGCCCGCAATGCAGGTACTGCAACTGGCGTACACACAAACTACTCACTCAACAACTCGCTTAAATTACGCCCGGGATATTCCACTTAAACTGACTCACCTTCACTGCTTCCGGAAATCCGGACTTTAAAAACTGACAAACGCAGGCAGATTAAATTGTGGTTATAATCTCTGCATGAGCCTGCGACATATTTTGCATTCCGTTTTTCATTCCAGCGTTTTACGCCATCAGACACTGCACGCAGTTTGTTTGCTGCTGCTCGCACTGTCCAGTGCTACTTATACTAGAGCTGATACTAGAGCTGATACAGGCGGATCGAAGCCTATTGAAGTTTATCCACTGAGTCAAAAGTTTTACGATGTGGCCACCGGTGAAAGCCTGCAGCAGATTGTACTGCAACTACTGCCGAATCGACCGGCCCAGCGCACCAGTTTAATGCAGGATATTGTGCAACTAAATCCTTCAGCTTTTGTGAAGCAGAACCCCAACCGCCTCAAGGCCGGTGTGCGTTTATGGCTACCCAATAATCCGCCACAGGCTGCACCGATGCGGGGAAACCGGAACCTGCAGATCGAATCCTTCAGCTGGGGCCAGGTAATCCGCCGCCGATAGTCGCGGAGCGGGAGCTGTGTCCGCAGGCACCTCACAGCAGCCCGCGTTCAGCGAATGACACCACTTCATCCCCCACCACAAAATGATCCAGCACACGCACATCCACCAGCTTCAGGGCATCGATCAGGCGCCGGGTAATCTGCTCATCCGCCTGGCTGGGTTCGGCCACACCGGAGGGATGATTGTGCGCAAAGATCAGTGCCGCGGCATTATGCTGCAGCGCCTTTTTCACCACTTCCCGCGGGTAGACACTGGCTCCATCGATGGTGCCGCGAAACAGTTCTTCAAAACAGATCACCCGATGGCGCTGATCCAGAAACAGCGCTGCAAACACTTCGTGGGGATAGTCGCGTAGCTGGCTACTAAGATACTGCCGGGTGTCCTGCGGACTGCTCAGGGTATCGCCCCGTTGCAGGTTTTCAAACAGATAGCGCCGCGCCATTTCCAGCACCGCCTGCAACTGCGCATATTTGGCGGTGCCCAGCCCCGCATGCTGGCAGAAGCTCTGCTGATCAGCCTTGAGCAGCTGACGCAAACCCTGAAACCCCTGCAGTAATTCCTGCGCCAGATCCACCGCGGTTTTGCCACGCATGCCGGTACGCAGAAAGATTGCCAGCAGTTCAGCGTCACTCAGGGACTGGCTGCCCTTGCTCAGTAGTTTTTCACGGGGCCGTTGATCCTGTGGCCAGTCGGTAATTGCCATAAGCGGAGTCCTTTCTGCTAAAGATTAAGAAATAACTGGCAGCTGTCCGTCTGCCCTCTACTGCTGTAGTTTACGCGGCAGGCATTTATTTGCCAATCGGCTACTGCATCAACTGGCGAGCACTAGAACGCAAGGTGAATATCATACTGGGGCCGCCGCCAGTTTCTGCTAAAATGCCCCCATGACATCATCCCCAACGGTTTCACTGCACAATAAAAATATCCTGCTCGCTGTATGCGGTGGCATTGCTGCCTATAAAAGCGCCGAACTGTTGCGCCGTCTGCAGGATACCGGGGCCAGTGTGCGGGTGGTGATGACCGCTGCGGCCTGCGAGTTTATTACCCCGCTGACCTTTCAGGCGCTGTCGGGCCACCCGGTGCACACCGAGTTGCTTGATGCGGAAGCCGAGTCCGGCATGGGACACATCGAGCTGGCGCGCTGGGCCGATCTGATCCTGATTGCCCCGGCCACCGCCAACACTCTGGCGCGACTGGCAGGCGGCCGCGCCGATGACCTGCTCAGCGCCATCTGCCTCGCCAGCCAGAGCCCGCTGGCGATTGCCCCGGCAATGAACCATGTGATGTGGTCATCCGCCAGCACCCAGCAGAACCTGCAACAACTGCTTAGCCGTGGCGTACATGTGTTTGGCCCGGCCTCGGGCCACCAGGCCTGCGGTGAAAGCGGTGAAGGCCGCATGCTGGAAGCCGAACAATTGCTGCAGGCCTCTGCGCAACTGTTCATGCCCGGCAAACTGCAGGGGGTCAAACTGATGATCACCGCCGGGCCCACCTTCGAACCGATTGATCCGGTGCGCTATATCGGCAACCGCAGCTCCGGCAAAATGGGTTTTGCGCTGGCCGAAGCCGCGGTTGAACAGGGCGCGCAGGTCACCCTGGTGGCCGGGCCGGTACAGCTGGCAACGCCAGACCATGTGACGCGCATTGATGTGCAAACCGCCCAGCAGATGTACGATGCGGTGATGCAGCAGATTGAGCAGCAGGCAATCTTTATTGCCAGTGCAGCCGTGGCGGATTACCGCCCCGCCGATGTGCAAAGTGAAAAAATAAAAAAATCGGCGCAGCAATTCGAACTTCAACTGCAACGCAACCCGGATATACTGGCCAGCGTCGCGGCACTGGAAAACCCGCCGTTTACCCTGGGCTTTGCCGCGGAAACCCACAACGAAAAAGACTATGCCATCGGCAAACTGCAAGCTAAAAAGCTCAATATGATTGCCGCCAATAAGGTAGCATACGACAGCGATGCCAGCGACACGCAACAGCACAGTGGTTTTGTCAGCGACTACAATGCGCTGCAGGTTTTCTGGCAAGACGAAGGTAACAACATAGCGCAGCAGGCGTTTCCCCGTGCACGCAAAACACAGCTGGCACGTCAGCTTCTCGATTTACTCGCAACCCACTATCAAAACACAACAATATGAAAACACTGCAATTAAAAATTCTTGATTCACGTATTGGCGACAGCATCCCTTTACCCGAGTACGCCACCTCCGGCTCGGCCGGCATGGATTTACGCGCCTGTATTGATGCACCGCTAACCCTCAAACCCGGCGACACTGAACTGATTCCCACCGGGCTTGCGATTCATATCAGCGATCCCGGCTATGCCGCCACTATTCTGCCCCGCTCCGGCCTGGGACATAAACATGGCATTGTGCTGGGCAACCTGGTCGGCCTGATTGATTCCGATTACCAGGGGCAGTTGTTTGTTTCCTGCTGGAATCGCGGTAACAGTGAATTCACGATTGACGTGGGCGATCGTATTGCACAACTGGTGATTCTGCCGGTGGCCCAGGTCAGCTTTGAGACTGTGACTGAATTTTCAGACAGTGATCGCGGCGAAGGCGGCTTCGGCCACTCCGGCCACAAATAATTATTACAGGAATTTTTATGGGCACAGTAAACCCGGCAATTTTCAGGATGTATGATATCCGCGGCGTGGTCGCCACCGACCTCACCGCCGACACGGTGCGCCTGATTGGTCATGCATTTGCAACCGAATGTTTAAAACAGAATGTCAACAGCGTGGCCATTGGCCGTGATGGACGACTGCACAGTAAAAAATTATCCATGGCACTCACCGAAGGTTTAAATGCCGGCGGCTGCGATGTCATCGATGTGGGCATGGTGCCCACACCGGTTCTCTATTTTGCTACCCACCATTTAAAGACCGGCACCGGTATAATGGTCACCGGCAGCCACAACCCGCCGGAGTACAACGGCCTGAAAATGTCGATGGCGGGTAAAACCCTGTACGGCGATGACATTACGCATTTATATCGACTGATTGATAATAACCTGCTGAACCAGGGCAGCGGCAGTTACCGGGAAGTCGAGTTACTCGACACTTATAAAGAGCGCATTGTCTCCGATATAAAACTGCAGCGGCCAATGAAAGTTGCTATCGATTGCGGCAATGGTGTGGCCGGTGTGATTGCCGCAGACCTGTTCAGGGAACTGGGCTGCGAAGTTACCGAACTCTATTGCGATGTGGATGGCAACTTCCCCAACCATCACCCGGACCCGAGCAAACTGGAAAACCTGCAGGATATCTGTGCGTCCATTAAAGAGAATCAGCTGGACCTGGGTCTGGCCTTTGATGGCGACGGTGACCGGGTGGGTGTGATTGATAACCAGCAAAAAGTTATCTGGCCTGATCGACAGATGATTTTATATTCGGAAGATGTATTATCGCGCAATCCCGGCGCGCAAATTATTTACGATATAAAATCCAGTTACCACCTGGGCAGGGCCATCGAGAAGATGGGTGGTGAACCGCTGATGTGGAAAACCGGCCATTCCTTAATCAAGGCCAAAATGAAAGAAACCGGCGCACTGCTGGCGGGCGAAATGTCCGGGCATATTTTCTTCAAGGAACGCTGGTATGGTTTTGATGATGGGCTGTACAGTGCCGCACGCATGCTCGAATTACTGAGTAAAAAAACCGGAACCACGTCAGAAATTTTTGCCCAGTTGCCGGACAGTTTTAACACGCCGGAAATCCAGGTGAATTTCGATGAAGGCGAACATTATAAATTCATGGAAAAATTCAAAACCACCGCCGACTTCGGCGATGCGGATATTTCCACTATCGACGGCATGCGCGTGACCTGGGACAAGGGCTGGGGACTGATTCGTCCATCCAATACCACCCCCTGCCTGGTACTGCGTTTTGAAGCCGATGATGAACAAACCCTGCAACAGGTACAGGCCAGCTTTCGCCAGCAAATGCTTGCCACCGACAGCAGCATACAATTAACTTTTTGATTAAAGCTCACTATGGATAATACAAAAGCCAGTAATGTCGTCAGCGTTTTATCGGAAGCGCTGCCCTATATACAGAAACTCAACGGCAAAACCATCGTTATCAAATACGGCGGTAATGCGATGACCGATCAGGATCTGAAAATCGGTTTTGCCCGTGACATAGTATTACTCAAACAGGTGGGCATTAACCCGGTGGTGGTACACGGCGGTGGACCACAGATCGCACAACTGCTAGAACGTGTCGGTAAGGAATCGAAATTTATCCAGGGCATGCGTGTCACCGACACCGAAACCATGGACATTGTCGAAATGGTGCTGGGCGGCCTGGTCAACAAAAGCATTGTCACCATGATCAATCAACAGGGTGGTCGCGCGGTGGGTTTAACCGGCAAAGACGGCAGCCTGATTCGCGCGAAAAAAATGCAGATGTCGATTGATTCCGACAGCAACACCTCGGAAATTATCGACCTGGGTCATGTTGGCGAAGTGCAAACCATTGACCCCGCAGTGGTATCGATGCTGGATGATGATCACTTTATTCCGGTGATTGCGCCCATCGGCGTGGGCGACGATGGCCAGTCCTATAATATCAATGCAGACCTGGTAGCAGGAAAACTGGCCACGGTACTGGGCGCGGAAAAACTTTTACTGCTGACCAACACAGTGGGCATTCTGGATAAGCAGGGGAAACTGCTCACCGGCCTGAATGCCAAACAGGTGGATGAATACATCGCCGACGGCACCATCTATGGCGGCATGCTGCCCAAAGTCAACTGCGCACTGGATGCGGTCAAGTCAGGCGTTAAAACCTCGCACATTATCGATGGTCGCGTGCCCCATGCGGTGTTGCTGGAACTGTTAACTGATGAAGGTGTGGGTACACTGCTTAAGGGTTAAAAGCAGTCCATCGTCTTTAGTCATTGGTCGTTAGTCGGTTCTGTGCTTTTGACTAATGACGGAGAACTAAAGACAAATGACTTTTTACGTAGGGTGGATCAAGCGGTAGCGGATCCACCGGTCTAATTCAGAACCTACCTGCACGATAAAATTACCTGTGTTGTTTCGCCTTTCTGGCGACTCACTTCTTTTTCTACAGCAAAAAAGAAGTAAGCAAGAAAATGCCGTTCCCGGTCACTTGCCCGCAAAAAGCGGCGGGTTCCCGAAAATGCTATGAGAGGATTCTTGGTTTTCGATTAGTTTATTGTTGGCATTAGCTTCGTTGCCGGGTCGTGCTGGAGTGCCGTCCAGGCACATCAGCACTCAAAATCACGTCCTGTGATTTTGCCCCTGCGTAGAAAGCATTTTCGGCAAGTGACAGGGAAGGTTGTCGCAAGCCCACCATTTAAAAAGTAATTTGACCGTTCGGCATGGGGCAACTTCCCCTTCACGCAAGCTGATGAACGAGTGATTTTTGTGGAAGCTTTCTGCGAGGATGTCTGAGCGAATCATGTTTCTTATGATTCGTGAGTTCCGCAGCAGCCACAAAAATCGGGAGTGAAGAAGGCACTTTTATTTTTGCTGTTTAAAATAAAAGCTTGTGTGCCGGGGCGGCATTCTTTTGCTTACTTTTCTGTTGCTGAAGACAGAAAAGTGAGTCGCCAGAGAGGCGAAAGAACACAGTTCAGAATATCGTGAAGGTGAATAATAATTTGACTGGTTCCCATGCTCCTGCGTGGGAACGTGAAACAATTTTTCTATTTGCGTTTATTTGCGGACTTGAAAGTGAATCTGGTGGATCCGCTAGCGCTTGATCCACCCTACGGCGAGGATATTGCCGGGCGTTGCGGGTTTGACTGCCTCCAATGCACCTACGTGGGAACGTGAAAGTTAGTCGTTGGTCTTTCGACCAACGACCAACGACTAACGACTAACGACTAACGACTAACGACTAACGACAATACCCTACGGGTATTACTTATTCGCCAGGTCTTTATCAATCAGCGCCAGTGACAGTTCTTCCAGCGCGCGCTCGAAACCGGGTTTTTCCATCAACACACGATTACAACAGGCTTCAGCTTCGACGAATTCACCGGCACTGCGGTACAGGCGCGACATGCCGATTAAGGCAAAGGCATCGAAACCCAGCGCCAGGCTGCGTTCGTAATAATCACGGGCCTTTGCTTCATCACCCTTCTGCAACCAGGCATCACCCAGTCGGCTGAGAATATTCTGGTTGTCCGGTTCACGCTGCAGGATACGCCCCCAGAGTTCAATTGCCTCATCGGTGTTACCTGCACCACGCTGGCAGTTACCCAGACCATATAATGCATAGGCATTGTCCGGCTCCAGCTCGGTGGCCTTGCGGTAATATTTTTCCGCATTGGCATAATCACTGCGCCGCTGGTAGATATTGCCTACCATGGTGAGCACGGCGACATAGTTTTCGTCCAGTGCCAGCAGCCGTTCAAAATAACCCAGCGCCTTGTCGTCTTCGCGGTTTTTGTAATACAGGTTACCCAGGCCCATCAGTGCGTAACGGTCATGGGGCTGGATTTTGATGGATTCCAGGTAAAGCTCTTCTGCCTTGTCCACATTGTCGAGGCTTTTATAGGCATCCGCCAGGCGCACCATCACATGCACGTCACCACGGTTGATTTCCAGGTAACGGCTCCAGAACTCGATGCTCTTTTCCGGCTCGCGCATGCCACGGAAACAGTCGCCGATGCCGCGCAGTGCAAACACATTGGATTCGTCGGTTTCCAGTAAACGGGTATAGAAGCTAATGGATTTTCTGAAGTTATTGCGCAGGCGGAACAGATCACCCAGCCCCACCAGTACATAGCTGTTGGTGGGTTCCAGCTCGAGTGCCTGTAAAAATACTTTTTCCGCATCGTCATAGCGACGCTGCTTCATCAGTTTTTTACCGGTTTTGGACAGGTTCAGTACTTCAGTATTGGTTTGTTGCACGTTTGTTCTCTTAGCTTCTTTTATCGATTTGCATAAGCTGTGTCATTTCAGAAGTGCCAGTCCGGCAGCATCCGTGGCTAAACCCTGTTGTGCGCCGCATAAATAAATAAGAAACGGGGCCGACCAGTTTACCCGCTCTCGCAGACAAAAACACCCACCAAACGAGTGGCGGGTGCTGGTGTTACATAGTATGACGTATCAAGCAGCTAAATGCTTAACGAGTTCAAATTTATTGTAACTGCTTGATGCCGTTAACCAGCTCACCCACCGCTTTCTGGCCATCGCCATACAGCATGCGCGTGTTGTCCGCATAGAACAGATGATTTTCAATGCCCGAGAAGCCGGCACCACGACCACGTTTGATCACAATACAGTTTTTCGCCAGGTCCGCATCCAGAATCGGCATACCGTAAATCGGGCTGTCCGGGTTGGTACGGGCCACCGGGTTGACCACGTCATTGGCACCGATCACCAGCGCCACATCGGCGGTGGGGAATTCCGGATTCACTTCATCCAGATCCAGGATCTTGTCATACTCGATGCCCGCTTCCGCCAGCAATACGTTCATATGGCCAGGCATACGACCCGCCACCGGATGGATCGCGAACTTCACCTTGACGCCGCGTTTTTCCAGCAGCTTGGTCAGCTCCGCCACCTTGTGCTGGGCCTGTGCGACCGCCATGCCGTAACCGGGCACAATAATCACCTTTTCCGCATAGGCCATCATAATTGCCGCGTCAGTGCCCTGAATTTCCTTCATGCTGCCTTCAACGGTGTCTTCCGCACCGGCGCCGGCATCGGCACCAAAGCTGGCAAACAGGATATTACTGATGGGACGGTTCATCGCCTTGGCCATCAGCTGGGTTAACAGTGTACCCGCAGAGCCCACCACGGTACCGGCAATAATCATCGCCGCGTTGCCCAGCACAAAGCCTTCGAAGGCCACCGCCAGACCGGTCAATGCGTTAAACAGCGAAATCACCACCGGCATGTCCGCTCCACCGATGGGGGTGGTAAACAGCACACCGAAGATCAGCGCCATCACAAAGAAAACCAGTACCAGCTCGATGCTCACATCGCCGGTAAAGGCAATCATGCCACCGGCAACCAGGGTGGCGATAAACAGCGCCAGGTTCACCACCATGTGTAATGGCAGGCGGAAAGTCTTGTTCATCAGGCCCTGCAGCTTGGCGAAGGCAATCGCCGAGCCAGAGAAGGACACCGCACCGATCAGTGCGCCCAGCACCGCCAGCACCTGTACCGTGGTATCCAGCTCATGGTGACCACCGGCCATTTTCACCAGCTCCACAGCGGCGATGGCTGCGGCCGCACCGCCGCCCATGCCGTTGTAGATGGCGATCATCTGTGGCATATCGGTCATCTGCACACGTTTTGCAGTGATATAGGCAATCGCCGAACCCACTGCTATCGCGATAACAATCAGGGTGACATTGCTGCCATGATCCAGCACGCCCGGCTCAAGGAAAGCAAACAGCGAGGCGGCGATCATACCGATGCCCGCCCAGACAATGCCACCACGGGCAGTGACCGGCGAACTCATTTTCTTCAGGCCAAGAATAAACAGCACCGCCACTACAAAGTAGACGACCTGGACCAGGGTATTCATACTAAAAAACATATCCATTAGGCCACGTCCTTCTTCTTGTCACTGGTTTTAAACATTTCCAGCATGCGCACGGTCGCCACGTAACCACCCACGGCGTTACCCGCCGCCAGTGCCACGGCGATAAAACCAATCACCTGTTCCAGCGTGGTTTCAGCGTGGCCCAGCACAACAATCGCACCCACCAGCACAATGCCGTGGATAAAGTTGGAGCCTGACATCATCGGCGTGTGCAGAATCACCGGTACCCGGCTGATTACCTCGTAACCGGTAAATGCCGAGAGCATAAATATATAAAGCGCTATAAAGCCTTCAATCGCCATGATTACGCTCCTCCTGTTGCGGGTTTGTATCGTTCGGATTTAATTTCACCGTCATGGGTCAGCGCGGTGTTTTTAATCACCTCGTCTTCCCAGTCCAGTGCCAGCTCACCCTCCTTGATAAAGGGCGACAGCAGGTTAAACAGGTTTTTGGCATACATCTCGGTGGCGTGAATCGGCACCTGGCTGGGCACATTCAGCGGGCCGTGAATCACCACCCGGCCTTCGAAGTCCACGGTTTCACCCGGTTTTGTCAGCTCACAGTTGCCACCGCCTTCCGAGGCCAGGTCAATAATCACCGCGCCCACCTTCATCCGTGCAACCACCTCGGCACTAATAATTTTGGGCGATGGGCGACCCGGGATCGCCGCTGTGGTCACCACCACGTCAGACATCGCAATGTGCTTGTCCAGCACTTCCTGCTGTTGCTGCTTTTCTTCCTCGGTGAGCTCACGGGCATAGCCGCCCTCACCCTCGGCGCTGACGCCGGTATCCACAAACTTGGCACCCAGCGACTCACACTGCTCCTTGGTTGCCGCACGCACGTCGTAGGCTTCAACCACCGCACCCAGGCGCTTGGCGGTCGCAATCGCCTGCAGGCCTGCCACACCGGCACCAATGATTAACACCTTGGCCGGGCGAATCGTGCCCGCGGCGGTGGTTAACATGGGGAAGAACACCGCAGCGCGATCCGCACCCATCAGCACGCCCTTGTAGCCGGCAATCGCCGCCTGCGAGGACAGCGCATCCATCGACTGGGCACGGGTAATGCGCGGCACCAGCTCCATGGCCAGGCTGGTGATTTTCTTCTCGCACATGCGTTGCATCAGTTCCTGATTGCGGTGCGGCGCCATAAAGCTGGCAATCACGCAACCGTCCTGCATCATATTCAGTTCATCCAGCGTGGGCGGCTGCACCTTGAAGATCACATCGGCGTCTTTATACAGTTCTTCAGCACTGTCGACCAGGGTCACGCCTTCGTATTGCTCGTCGGAGAACAGGGCCGATGCCGCGGCACCTTTCTGCATGCGCACATCCACACCCAGTTCATTGAGTTTTTTTGCAACAGCCGGGTCCAGCCCGATACGGCGTTCACCCGCTGCAATTTCATTTGGTACTGCCAGACGTATTGGCATTCTTTAACTCCTGCTTGATGCAGACTGCCACCTTAATTTCAGTGTGGCAGTGTTTATGGTTGGCTTCCGGTTTTTTATTCTTTTAGACTGTAGCGCAAACTTCCGGATAGATTGAATTAATGCAGTGTATTCTAATCAGATGAATAAGTATTTTATTCACACACTTTTTCCGGAAATAACCGCAACGGCCAAAACCATGAAAGCTTACAGAAAAACCTTGTACGGTCGAAAATTAGCGGGCTATTATACAGACAGAACTCCGCAGCATGAATGCTTAAAGCATTAAAATTGCACTCATTTTTCACAAATTCCACCTGAAGCAAGCCCAATCAAATGCCTAGCTATGTAAATCAAGCCAATTATGCCCATGGATCAAAAGAACGCCTCGGTGTTTTACTGGTGAATCTCGGCTCCCCCGATGCCCCTACACCCCGGGCGGTGCGCCGCTACCTGGCGGAGTTTCTGTGGGATCCGCGGGTTATCGAAATAGCACGCCCGCTGTGGTGGCTGATTCTGCACGGAGTGATCCTGCGTTTTCGTCCACGCAAGACCGCCGCCATGTACCAGAAAGTCTGGACCGATGAGGGATCGCCGCTGATTGTCACCTCGCGCAGGCAGGCGCAGGCACTGGAAAAGAAACTGCAGGAGAAAATTCGCGGCAATGTGCTGGTGGATGTGGCGATGCGCTATGGCAACCCCTCCATCCGTGATGGCCTGCGCGGCCTGCGCTCGGCCGGCGCCCGGCGGGTGCTAATTCTGCCCATGTACCCGCAGTATTCCGCCACCACCACCGCCTCGGTGTTCGATGCGGTGACCGATGAGCTGCAGCAATGGCGCTGGCTGCCGGATACGCGCTTTATTAACAACTACCATGACCAGCCCGCCTATATCGACGCACTGGCCAAGAGCATTCTTAACCACTGGACAACCCGCGGCAGAAAGCCGGAGATGCTGGTATTTTCCTTCCACGGCATCCCCAAACGCTACCTGCACAATGGCGACCCCTACTTCTGCCACTGCCAGAAAACCGCCCGCCTGGTGGCGGAGAAGCTACTGCTCAAGGACAGCAAGTGGAAGGTCACCTTCCAGTCACGGGTGGGACGTGAGGAATGGCTGCAACCCTACACCGACATCACCATGAAACAGCTGGCGCACCAAGGGGTTAAGTCGGTGGATGTGGTCTGCCCCGGCTTTTCCGCCGACTGCCTGGAAACCATTGAAGAAATCGATATGGAAAACCGCGAGATATTTCTCGAACGCGGCGGTGAAGACTTTGACTATATTCCCTGCCTGAATGACAGCGAAGCGCACATCAATGCACTGTGCGAGCTGGTTGTGCAGCACAGTTGTGGCTGGCCGGAAACCATGCCCGACTGGGATGCCGGGCTGCAGGCCGTGGCTGCCGGCAAAACCCGCCAGCGTGCGGTTAAGATGGGATCCAACCAATAAGCTGGCAAGCCGAACAGCACGATATCGACAAGCCGCTGCTGGCGGTAAGCCGCTGCATTCTGGGCGAACGGGTGCGCTACGATGGCGAAATCAAACATTACCCGCAGCTGAACCAGTGGCTGGCCCAGCACTGCCGCACCCTGGCGGTGTGCCCGGAAGTGGAAATGGGCCTGAGCGTCCCCCGCCCGCCATTGCAGCTGTACCAGACAGCCAATGGCATCCAGATGCGCGGCCGCGATGATTTCCAGCTGGATGCCACGGCCGCAATGCAGCAATTCAGCCAGCAACGCCCACCGCAGCTGGGCCAGATTCACGGCTATATTTTCAAAAGTCGCTCCCCCAGTTGCGGCATCGCGGATATTCCGCTATTTAACCTGCAGGGCGAGGTCACTGGCCAGGATCGAGGCCTGTTTGTCAGCGCCATGCTTCAGCATTACCCGGCGCTGCCGATAAGCGATGAACAGCAACTCGACGATCACGCCGCTTTTATGGACTTTCTGCAACAGGTTAAAGACTACCGCCAGGCATTATGAAATACCGCCACACCTACACACTACTGCTCGCCCTGCTGCTCTCGCTGCTGTTTTCGGCCAGCCTGCAGGCCGGGCCACGGGAAGATGGCCTGCAGGCGTTCAAGCAGGGGGAGTACCAGCGCGCACTGCAGCTCTGGGTGCCACTGGCGCAGGCCGGCGACCGGGAAATACAGTACAACCTCGGGGTCATGTTCAGCGAAGGCCGCGGGGTGGAAGCCGACAGTGAAAAGGCGGTTCACTGGCTACGGCAAGCCGCCGAACAGGGTGACGCCGATGCCCAGTTTCGGCTGGGCAAACTGTTCCTGCAGGGCGAACTGATAGAACCGAACCTGGGCCTGGCAGAACAATGGATTCGCCAGGCCGCAGACAACGACCACGCCACCGCCTGCTACTACCTGGCCCAGTTCTATGCCCATGGCAAGGTGGTACCCAAGGCCGACGACATAGCACTGCGCTGGTATTACCGCGCCGCCGAACTGGGCAGCGTCTCCGCACAGTACAACCTGGGCTATATCCACGAACACGGGCTGGGGGCAGAAAAAAGCCTGCCGGAAGCATTCCGCTGGTACGAAAAAGCTGCCCGCGCCGGCGCCGCCGATGCCCAGGCCAACCTGGGCCGGCTGTATTACAGCGGCCAGGGCACCCGCAAGGATCGTGTGATGGCCTATGCCTGGTTTACCCTCGCCGCCGAACAGTCGCTAGCGGAAGCCGACAAGAATGCCCGATTTACCTACCGGCAGCTGAGCAAGGCGCAGCAGCAGCAGGCGATGGAGCAATTGCAGGCACTACGTTCGTCATTGTAATAATCACGACCCGTAAATTAGAGCGTAGGCTGGGGTAAGGAACGCACCCCAACACACATCACCGCCGATAAAGCCGTTGGGGTTCCTGCGTCACCCCAACCTACGACACTGGTTGCTGAATTCTCTAAAATATTTCGCGTAGGGTGGCATCAAGCGAAGCGGATCCACCGTTGTAAAAGTCATTTCTCGTTCCCACGCTCCCGCGTGGGAACGCATGCGCAACGTAATGTTAATGAAAACAACCACCACAAAATAGCAAAGGGTTCCCACGCAGGAGCATTGGAACCAGTCATAAATTTCCGGAAGCAAATTTGAACAGGCTTTGCCTGGCCCGAAGGGTGAAGGGCAGGCGCCCTGAATAAGGCCTCCACAAAAATCACTCAATCATCATCTTGTGTGAAGGTAAATAGTCGCAGCCTCAATTACATAGTATTTTTAAATAAATGGGTTTGTGTTAGTGCCACGCCAGATAGACCCGACAATACAACCAGACGTGTCACCCTTTCCCTGTCACTTGCCGAAAATGCTTTCTACGCAGGGGCAAAATCACAGGGATGTGATTTTGAGTGCTGATGTGCCTGGACGGCACTCCAGCACGACCCGGCAACGAAGCTAATACCATCAATAAACTAATCGAAAACCAAGAATCTTCTCATAGCATTTTCGGGAACCCGCGCTTTTTGCGGGCAAGTGACCGGGAACGGCATTATTCCGGGCGTCCTGCCCTCCAGCCTTCGGCCCAAGCGAAGCTTGTTTAAATTTGATCCAGTCAAATTTATCTTGCTTACTTCTTTTTTCTGGAGGCACTAAAACGCATGGAGCGTTTTAGAACAGGCTTTGCCTGACCCGAAGGGTGAAAGCCAGGGATGGCTTTCATAAAGAAGTGAGTCGCCAGAAAGGCGAAACAACACAGCTCAGAATATCGTGAAGGTAAATTCATGAATTCAAATTAATTTACACCAAATGCTTTTCAGTCGGCGCGTAGCGCATAAAGAACGGTGGATCCGCTTCGCTTGATACCACCCTACATAAAAAGTCATTTATCGTTAGTCCTTCGTCATTAGTCAAAAGCACAAAACCGACAAACGACTAATGACTAACGACTGTCCTCCTGCCTCCCGCGAAATACCGCACGTCCTGTGCATCTTTGCTACCGGCATCCCTGCCTCTCGCAGAATACCGCACGTCCTGTGCATAAAAAAAGCCCCGCATCCGAAGACGCAGGGCTTTTAGAAAGCATCAGCTCAACGGCAATTAACCCCTGGCGTGATACTCTTCCACTTTCTTAACTTCGTTAGCAGAACCCAGTACAACCGGCACACGCTGGTGCAGGCCAGTGGCTTCCACTTCCATAATACGACCTACCGCTGTAGACGCCATGCCGCCGGCCTGCTCGATAATAAAGCCCATTGGGTTGGCTTCATACATCAGGCGCAGTTTACCGGCCTTGGATGGATCACGGTTGTCGTATGGGTACATGAAAATGCCGCCACGAATCAGAATACGGTAAACCTCAGCCACCATAGACGCGACCCAGCGCATATTGTAACGCTTGCCCAGCGGGCCATCTTCACCCATCTGGCAATCTTCGATGTACTTCTTCATAGGCTCGTCCCAGAAACGACGGTTGGCCATATTGATTGCGTACTCGGTGGTGTCTTCAGGAATCTTCACACCTTCAGTGGTCAGTACGAATTCACCAATTGAGTTGTCCAGGGTAAACATGTTCACACCCTGGCCAGTGGTCAGCACCAGCACGGTAGATGGACCGTAAACAACGAAACCCGCCGCCTTCTGCTTGTCACCGTTCTGCAGGTAATCATCCAGCTTGGGGGCTTCTTTACAGCCCATGGGCGCTTTCAGGATTGAGAAAATGGTGCCCACGGAAATGTTCACGTCGATGTTTGAAGAGCCGTCCAGCGGGTCAAACATCAGCAGGTATTCGCCGCGTTCCTTGGCAGGCACGTCGATGGGATCATCCACTTCCTCAGAACCCATACCGGCTACCAGGCCGCTCAGTGCCAGGTGGTCAGCCATGATATCGTTGGTGATAATATCCAGCTCTTTCTGGGTTTCACCCTGCACGTTTTCAGAACCTGCCACACCCAGTACACCGGACAGCTCGCCGCGGCTCACCGTGGCAGCAATTTCCTTACAGGTGATGCTAACTTCGTGAATCAGCTCGATCAGGTCATAGGGCAGATCCACACCCGCACGTTTTTCGTGCAGCAGAAACTGCTTTAACTTCATACCAGTTGTCATAATACGACTCCGTTATTCGTCTCTAGGCGCGACAGCACGGCCTCTTACGAGGTCACGTGTCGGTCCTGTGTAAACTTCAGACCAGAAAAGTCGCCCCGTAAACTACTGGGAGAAAGCTTTCGCCGGCCAACAAAAATTGGGGCGGTATATTACCATATAAGAAGATTATGTATATGTAATTTTTGCCCGTGAGCAGGCGGCACAGCGCCGCCGGTGCGCCGAAAAGCGCTATTTATACCACGATAACCCAGAATAATGGAGTGAATAATGGCGGCTATTCGCTGTACCCGCCGAAAAGCCGACAGAAGAGCCATAAGCCATGCCGCTTGTAGACAGGGCGTTTCTTAATTAGCATGCAGACTCTACTCAACAGGGCCTGACCATGCGCGACTTTTTTGAAAAAATCCCCCTGGCACTACTCGCCGCCATTGCCATTCTGATGGCACTGGCACCGTTTGTGCCGGAGCCCCACTTATGGCAGAAACTGAAAATGCTGTTTGCCGGCACACTGGTTAAGCCGATCGATATTTTCGACCTGTTCTGGCACAGCCTGCCGCTTGCTCTGTTTTTAATTAAACTGTGGTTTGTGTTTACCGAGAAAAAAGAAAGCTAAAATCAGAGCCTTATAAAATATAAAGCCTGAATCGGACAGTTATTGGAGATAACTGGCGCGAAGAACTCACGCCAGTTTTGAATCAAGCTTGTCGTTACAGGTTAATCCTCACACTAAAGCCCAGCACATCAACATCATCGCCTGTCGAAAAACCTATGCCAAACGACAGTTTTTCATCTGTATGTAACAGTAAGTTAATGCCGATCATATTAGATGTATCATCTGCTATATCAGAACGTGAAAATGAAAACCCTAGCTCAGCGGACTCATTTGCCATATGACGCAAACCAAGCGTAATTGTGTTGCCCGTATCATCGTCTGTATAGGTACTGAAACCGTCGCTTATTTCTACATCCGCCAACACTACAGAGAACCCAGCATACACATCAGTTGCAGGCGCTATTGACTGATGCCCAACAATTCCAAAAGAAAAATCACTAGAATCTATTTCTATGCCCTGCACACGCTCATAATCTGCAGCAGAGAACCCAACAACCGCAGCCACATTGGGTGACAGACTAAATGAACCGCCAAAACTGAATGCATCTGCATCTATATCGACACCAAGAGAAGAGTCTGTCACCGAGCCATAAGCACCTTGCACATAATCATAACTTATATCTCTAGCCTGAGAAGTTGAGGCCATCAGAAGTAAAAATGAACCACCCAAAACACTTTTTAAAGACTTTCCAAACATATTTATTATGTAGTGGTCTAATAATCCCGGACACCAACTTAGGTGGTAAAATACCCACCATCAGAGAGGTGTTCAATGAAAAGACAGCGTCGTACCTTTTCGACAGAATTTAAACATGATGCAGCAGCCCTTGTC
>Ga0209692_10001250_pt1 | contig 36861 bp, 34 predicted proteins | sample tdDd472_FD_187129 | JGI IMG/M metagenome (GOLD analysis project Ga0209692, IMG submission 187129) | Marine sediment microbial communities from the Atlantic coast under amendment with organic carbon and nitrate - tdDd47.2 (SPAdes)... | ecosystem: Environmental > Aquatic > Marine > Coastal >...
ATGTCGGCTCATCACATCCTGGGGCTGAAGCAGGTCCCAAGGGTACGGCTGTTCGCCGTTTAAAGTGGTACGCGAGCTGGGTTTAAAACGTCGTGAGACAGTTTGGTCCCTATCCTCCGTGGGCGTTGGAGAATTGAAGAGGGTCTGCCCCTAGTACGAGAGGACCGGGGTGGACGAACCTATGGTGTTCCTGTTGTCACGCCAGTGGCATTGCAGGGTAGCTAAGTTCGGAAAGGATAACCGCTGAAAGCATCTAAGCGGGAAGCCAGCCTCAAGATAAGTTCTCCCTAGACGTTTAACGTCTCTAAAGATCCCTTGAAGACTACAAGGTTGATAGGCTGGAGGTGTAAGCAACGCGAGTTGTTCAGCTGACCAGTACTAATAGATCGTGCGGCTTATTTAATCATTATAGGAATTCTCTCTTCCCCTGTTTACTTATATATTTGAGTAAACTCAGATTTACTCTACTCTTTTTCTTGGTGACCAAGGAGGAGGGGGTACACCCGGTCCCATTCCGAACCCGGTAGTTAAGCCCTCCATCGCCGATGATACTGCATGGTAGCGTGTGGGAAAGTAGGTCGTTGCCAAGGATTCTTTCAAAAAAGCCCTTCAGCTTATAGCTGAAGGGCTTTTTTACGTCTTAGACTCGGCTTGCGATAGCGGCACATCTGCTGCGTTGCCGGGCACAAGTTAATCCTCAGCGTATCGGAATACGCCTCCGGTTAACTTGCACTCGTCGCCTAGCAGCTGCACCACTCTCACAAGCCTCACGGCGTCGGGGAAAGTGGTGAACACAACAAATTTAAAAGCCCCGGCTCATGTGAGCCGGGGCTTTTTGTGTTTGGTTTGCCAGGAGAGGATATTTATCAGGCTGATATCGTTGAGTTATTCTACTGTCAGAGCCAGGGCTTCCTCGGCCGCCCATAACGCCTCGTCGATCTGCTTGGCGTCATCAATGATGAATGGCCGCTGCATGGCATTGATCCCCGTACTATCCGGGTCCCGCTGCCGGAAGTTCTCAAGGATGCGTAGATATCTTTCCAGCCCGAACTGCTCAATCTTCCGGCGAATATCACCGATCAGTTCAAGGGCAACCTGCTGAAATCGGTTGTCGGAGTATACGGCCTGCCAGTCGATTGCGCTTTCCGTGGCCTTAGGCGAAACGAATTTCTTGGTAAGCTCGTTGACGTAGGCCTTTCGTTCTTCATGAGCGATGTTTTCTTCGCCAAAAAGGACCGAGTTAGCTTCAAAGTTATTTAATTCCGGGATAGTACCGCGTACACTGACTAGAAAATATCGCATAAGCGGGCGAGGAATAACTCCTTCGGTGAAGCCGATTCTGGATTGGGTGTCTCTTTCAGAGTTTTCTGGCCAGATCAGTTTAGTCTCAGGTACTCGGAAAAAACAGTATTCCACGAGAATGCGTCCAATACAGTCGATTCCGCGGTGCTCTTTGCCACTCGATTGATTGATCATTTCTTGAAGTGATGTTGCGCAGTCTGTGTCGTAGCTTTGCTTTTTTCGAAACTCGTGTACGGATTTTTTGAGGATATCTTCAAGCAATTGTCGATCAATTCCGGCATTTAGCAGTTGGTGCCGCATGATTTGGGTGAACAGCATGAGTTGTTTGTTTCCAACTCTTTTAGTCCGTTTGCATATCGAGTCAATTTGGATTCCATCAATATCCCACTCTTTTTGCAGTCATCAATAACTGTACGAAAGCGTCCATGCATATATTTAACACTATGCATTTCATATTAATAGGGGGTTATATCTCTATGTAAAAACCTTGATATGAAAACAATCATTGTCTGGTGTGGGGTATTGTGTGAAATTGGTGATAGATTAACTAGTACCAGGGGGGAAGGCATGCCTGACTTGACACTGGTCTCGAATGTTGTGCCTATTCGCAATAAGGAAGTGACCAAGGAACGTTTGATCAAAGCCGTGGGTAAAGTCATGGCTGAAGTCGGATTTCAGCAATTGGGAGTTAATCTGGTTGCTCGCGAAGCTGGTGTGGATAAAAAGTTGATATATCGATATTTTAATGGCTTAGAGGGGTTGGTTGCTGCTTACGGTAAGACGATTGAGTATTGGCCAAGTGCAGAAGAATTGCTAGGCCCTGACAAGGAAAGCATTGCGCAAATGGCTCCACATGTGCTGATGTCTCTTTTTTTCAAACGGTATATGCGAGCGATTTTGAACAGGCCGTATACTCTGGAAATTCTTGCATGGGAAGCCATTGAGCGAAACGAGCTCACAAAGGCATTGGAAGGTGTGCGTGCGAAGTCTGCGCTCGAATTTTTTGAATTGATGGAGAATGATCCGCCGGAAGGCGTAGATTTAACTGCTCTTGTTATCATAATGGCCGGTGCTGTGAACTTCCTGGCAGTGCGCTCACGTATACATAGTACCCTTGGTGGGGTTGACCTTCAGTCAGAGGAGGGGTGGGCGCGGATAGAAAAGACCATTGATCAATTGATGGAAGGGGTTCTTTCCTGAAAGAAAAAGCCCGACCATTTGGTCGGGTTTAATTGTTCATATTGGATTATATATTTCTCTCTCGTTTAGCCCACAGTTAAATATCTTTCATTTTCTTGCGGCGTTCACGCTGCAATGATTTACATAAAAAATAGGGGGGAGCGAGAAGAGGTTTATTGTCATAATTGATTAATAAACAATTCCCATTGGCTATTGATGGGTGTGTAAATTCTTGATTCTCATTCTGTCGTGAAGTATAGGTATGCTATTAGTTTTTAGCGTTGTTTTATTTGAGTATACATGGAGAGTTTCATGAGTTCTGAAAATGGTAAAGTACATAAATTAGAAGCTGTTCAGCATGGTTCCCCGTCAGAAGAGAGTGGTGCGGAGCATCAGTCTCCTACTTTGGATCATGGACTTGCTGAAACGCAAAAAGATATGAGCAAGGTAGCTATGATTGTTTCATTGCTTGCTGTCATTTTGCTTGTCATTTTCTTTTTCGGAATGAACAGGAACATTGCGGGTCTTACTGATGAGGTCAAGAGTCTTGGCGTTCTTCGTAAGGATGTATCCAATCTTGATCAGCGAATGGTTAAGATGCAGGAGGAGATACCTTCTCAGGTGAAAAGGATGATCGCTCATGACCTGGTTAACGAGATGACCATGAAGGCTGTCTACCTGGAAAAAACTCTTGAGAGTGAAGCTCAGAGGGATAGGATGCAAGACGTCCTTCAAACACTTAAAGAAGTTCGTGATGAGCTTGAACATTAAAATATAGAGAATTTTTCAGAGCCATCTTCTTAGGTGCGACGGGATTCCCGTCGCACCTTTTTTTGTTTCTGTATTTGGTTAGAGATTTTTTATTAACTTACAGTTTGGTTGTTGCTTGCTCAGTGTTGATCAAAATAGTGTTGACATAGCGTAGTTTTTTGGTTTATGAACAACATGAAGATCAGTGATCAACAAGAGATGTCAACTATGAATCAAAAGTATATCAGTTTACGAGAGGTTGGGCGGCAGTTGGAGATACCTCCTTCTACCGTCGTTTATTATAAGGATAAGTTTACAAGATTTATCCCGTCTGTTGGTGGTGAAGGGCGTCGCAGCAGGTACCCTGTAGAGGTTCTTGAGATATTCAGGAGGATAAGAAAAATGTTCAATGACAATTGGTCGACTGAACAAATTGAAAGAGAATTAGCTTTAAAATTCAGTGCATTAATGAATGATCAACAGTCTGATCAGTCGTTTGATCAACGGGTGTCGGCTGAGGGTGTTCAGGGACTTGCTGGTGTCCTGTCAAAAATGTCTGATGTTCTTGAGAATCAATCTTTGTTCAGGAGTGAGATTCGTTCTCTCAGGGATGAGGTTGCTGAGTTGCGTGGAGAGCGTCAGGAGTCGGAGCGCCTTCAGGTGGAGCGTGTCGAAGAGCTTGAGAGGGAGGTTGCGTTTCTGAGGCAGCGAGCTTCAGGGGAGGGGTCCGGTGGAGATATTGATTTCCCTCCGGCAGGGTTTTTGGCAGCCCCTTTGGTTATCAGTTCTGAGGGTGAATATCTTGGCGTGCTAGGGAGGGGGAAGAAGCATTTCTCTCTTGAGGATTTTGTGCACTTGATTGAGCGCAAGGTTTCCCGAGATATGGCGGTCGACACATCCTGGAGACGTCAGGATGGGCATTGGGTTCTTGTTATCCGGACAGAGGATTCTGATAAGCAGCGTGAACAGAACATCGTTTTGGTGGCAAAGAAGACCATTACTCCTAGTAAAAACACTGTTACTGAAATCATTCGTCTGAATATTGATGGAAATGATGCTCCGGATGCATTGCTCCTGACCTTGTTCAGGCAGTTGAAAAGTGTCTTCAATGGTTAGTTTTAGCTGTTATTTAATCTTATTCTAGAAAAACTCTTGATTCATTTGGCAGTTTCACTTATATAGCTACAACTTAATGTACCAAAGATAGTAAGTTTTGCCGGTTCATTTGGAGGAAACGGTATGCCCCAGGTCGCTGCTAGAATTACTCATGATCAGGAAAAGTGGCTCAAGGATTATTTTAAAACCAAGAGCGCTGGTGCTGAATTCATCCTGCCTTGGGCTGTGGATGTTTTTTTCAAGTCTATTCGTAATGTTTCCAGTGACTTCTCTGTCGCTGAACTGAAGACTATCCTGGAATCCCATAAAGAAGTGAAGCTTCTTCCCAATCAGTCCAAGCAGGCTTATCTTCTACTGCGTGTTGAAGAAGCTTGCGAAGAGCACAACGTGCATATCCAGCATGGTGCAAGCAAAAGCAATCTTGAAGTCAAGCTTCGCAGATTGACTGATCTTCAGGCGACCGCTCTGATGATCTGGGCTACGGCCTATTGGGTCAGCAAGGCTTGGAACGGTGTCTCTGTCGAAGATTATGTCAAGCTTTCCTGCGGATAGTCCTAAGTTCTTAAAGGTTTTTTTCCGAATATTTTTTTTCGTCTGATTGCGATTATCGTTTGCAGGTGTTGCCACCTGTCGATAGTCGTTTCTTTTATCAGGAGGCGCACATGGTGGACAGACTTCCATGCATTCTGACCATTGCCGGGTCTGATTCCGGCGGCGGAGCAGGCATTCAGGCTGACCTCAAGACTATTTCCATGCTCGGCGGGTATGGTGCGACTGTCATTACCGCGCTTACTGCTCAGAATACCAAGACTGTGACTGGCATTCATGCCCCGTCAGCCAATTTTGTGGCCCAGCAACTCCGAACAGTCCTTGATGATATTGAAGTGGACTGTGCCAAGACCGGGATGCTGTTTTCTGAGCCCATTATCAAGGCCATTGCTCCAATTCTTAATCGTAAAAAATTCCCATTAGTTGTCGACCCGGTCAGTGTCGCTACGTCCGGAGTAAAGTTGCTTAAGGACGATGCGGTCGAGGCGATGACTAAATTGATTTTTCCGTATGCTGATTTGTTGACGCCAAACCTGCCTGAGGCGGAGTTGTTCTCCGGTGTCAAGATCAATGACCGGGAGGACGTGTTCAAGGCTGCGAGGTTGCTTTTGAATATGGGCCCAAAAGCCGTGCTGATAAAAGGGGGGCACTCCGATTCCCTGGCTGCTACGGATTGGTTCGTTGCAAAAGATGCTGATCCGATTCCATTCATGCAGCAGCGTGTGGATACCGATTGCACGCATGGTACGGGATGTACGCTTTCTGCGGCCATTGCTACCGGATTGGGGCAGGGTATGGAAATGGGGCCTGCCATCATGCGCGCCCAGCAATATCTTAATCTTTCTCTCCGAGCTGGTTATCGAATTGGTGAAGGCGGTGGTCCTCCAAATCATCTGGCCCTATGGACAAAAGAGAAGGCCAAGGGCGAAGTGCTGTCCGATCTGGATTCCCTTGGGCGTCATCTTGCCGCAATGACTGATTTGTTACCTTTGCTGCCACGCATAAGGACCAATGTCGCCATCGCCTTGCCGTATGCAGATAATGTTTCTGAGGTTGCTGGTTTTTCAGGAGGCATTGTCGGGACTCATCGTGGGGTTATCGTTCTTGCCGGTTATCCTGAATTTGGTGCGTCAGTCTATACTGCGTCCACTTTGTTGGCGGTGCGCAGATTGAGGCCTGACTTGAATTGCGCCATGACCATAGGATTGAAGCCGGGCGTTAAGAAGGCTCTTGAGTTGGCTAATATTGAAACAATCTGGATTGATCGTGATCGCAAGCCTGACTATATTAAGGTAGAAGATGGTGGGCTTGAAGAATGGGGAGCGTTTGAAGGATTGAAGAATCACAAGAACCCAGAAACTGTTCGGGCCGTCGGTGATCCCGGTGGCGTCGGGCAGGAACCTTTGGTGCGAATCTTCGCTGAAGATGGTTCGTCGCTAATGGCGATGCTGTGTCGAATCATCGACAACTTAGGGGTTGAAGTGGATAGTTTGTAGATTTCCATGCCTGTACAGCCGATGAAGGTTGACATATACATGGGAGCTTGATTAATAACGACGATCTTTTTGCGGGCGTGGCGGAATTGGTAAACGCGTCAGATTTAGGATCTGGTACCTCACGGTTTGGGGGTTCGAGTCCCTCCGCCCGCACCATATTTTGCTATATTACTGCCCACAGGGCATTTCAGGAGGATAGGTCGTTATGGAATACAATGTAGAAGAAGTTTCCCCGGTAAAACGGAAAATTATCGTTGAGGTGCCTGCAGAAGAGGCCAATGGTGCAATCATGGCTGGAATCGCCATGTATCGTATGCAGGCTGACGTTAAGGGCTTCCGCAAGGGCAAGGTCCCGTCCTCTGTTGTCGAGTCCAAGTATCGCAAGCAGATCTATGGTGAAGCCACCACTGATTTGATCAACTATCAGATCAACGAGATCATGAGTGGACTGAGCATTCAGCCCATGTCCCGTATTGATGTCGATGCCAAGGAACTCGTTCGTGACGAAGACTTTACTTACGCCATTGAGTTTGAAGTTGCTCCCAAGCTCGATCTTCCCAAGTACAAAGGGCTGAAAGTCGATGAAGTGAAAGCAGTTGTCAATGACGACGAAATTGCTGAAGTCGAAGGACGCATCCTTGAGAACAATGCCGAAGTCAAGGTCATTAAAGATGTCCGTAATCCCAAGGATGGAGAAGTTGTCTCCGTCAGCTTTGGCGCTTACCAGGACGGCAAGATCGTTGAAGGCATTCAGGCCGAGAACTTCGACCTGGTGCTTGGCTCGAATCAGGCCCTCCCCGAGTTCGAAACCCTGATCAAGACCATGACCACTGGTGAGTCCGGTGAGACTGACGTCACTTTCCCCGAAGATTTCATCAATGAGAACCTGGCAGGTCAGACTGTGACCATGAAGGCCAAGCTGCACGCCGTTAAGGAACGCATCACTCCCAAGATGAGCGATTCCGTGGCCCAGAAGGCTGGTTTCCAGGATGTCGAGACCATGCGTAAGGGTATTCATGAGTCCTACGCTTCGCAGCGTAAGCAGATGAACAAGTCCGCTGCTCAGAGTGAACTGCTTTCCTCCATCATTGAAGGTATCAAGGAATTCCCGATGCCTCCGTCAATGGTTGAAGATCGTATTGATCGCCTGATCCAGGACCTTGAATACAAGCTGGATCGTCAGGGCAAGGGCCTTCAGTCCCTCGGCAAGACTCCTCAGCAGATGCGTGACGAGTTCAAGGGCGAGGCTGAAAGCACTGTTCGGACCGAGATATTCCTGCTGGCCGTTGCTGCAGAGGAATCTCTGGAAATTTCCCCTGAGGAAATCGACGCCACAATGACTCAGCTGGCCATGCAGACCAAGCAGCCTTTGCACGAACTCAAAAAGTACTACGAAGACAACAATCTCGTCGTACCCTTGAAAGATCGCTTGATGTGCGACAAAGCATCCGAGCTGATTTACGACGCCGCTGATGTTAAGGAAATTGAGCCTCCGTCTGAAGGCAAGAAGCCCGCTAAAAAGGCCGCAGCTAAAAAGGCCCCGGCCAAGAAGGCTGCAGCAAAGAAAGCTCCAGCCAAGAAGGCCGCTGCTAAAAAGCCTGCTGCCAAGAAGGCTCCGGCCAAGAAAGCTGCTGCAAAGAAGACCACTAAAAAGGCTTCTGATAAGTAGTCTGATATACAATTAGTTGTTGATCGGCGGTCCGGAGTTTTCCGGGCCGCCGTTTTTTTGTCTTTTTGCCCTTGACCTTGCCGGGTCGATACCTATTCTGTCCCATGCCCCGCTGGAAGTTTCCCCTTGTCCTCAAAGGGGAAATGCCGCATAATATAAGAATCTGAAAGAAAGCGGAATCAGACTTGCAGTATGTTCCTCCAGAAGAGGAAAAAGCTAATGTTTTTGACACCGCCATCCGATAAACTACAAAAGTTGCTCAAGGAGACGTTCATGGTCGCCATTCCGATGGTCATTGAAACTACAGGTCGTTCCGAACGTGCGTACGACATCTATTCCCGCTTGCTTAAAGACCGGATCATCCTTCTCGGCAGTGGTATTGACGATCACGTGTCGAGTCTTATTTGCGCTCAGCTTCTTTTTCTTGAGTCCGAGGACCCTGAAAAAGAAATATATATGTACATCAACTCGCCTGGCGGGTCGGTTACAGCTGGTATGGCAATTTACGACACCATGCAGTACATCTCCGCCCCCGTGGCCACTCTGTGCATGGGGCAGGCCGCCAGTATGGGCGCACTGCTGCTTGGAGCTGGTGAAGCGGGCATGCGTTACTCGTTGCCTCACAGTCGTATTATGATTCACCAGCCTCTTGGGGGCACTCAGGGACAGGCTACGGATATTAATATCCATGCCAAGGAGATCCTGCGCCTTAGAGACGAACTCAATTCTATCATGGCTGAGCATACCGGCCAGTCACTGAAAAAAATCAGTGTAGATACAGAACGTGACTTCTTTATGTCGTCCAAGGAAGCTCTGGAGTATGGCCTTATTGACAAGGTCATGAAGTCCCGGGAAGACGTGAACGAAAGCTTAAAAGGTTAAGAACCATGACCGAGAAAAATACCAACACATCTGAACTTACCTGTTCTTTCTGCGGAAAGACTCAGGTGGATGTTCAGCGACTGATTGCCGGGCCGGATGTTTACATCTGTGACGAGTGCGTCAGTTTGTGCAATGACATCATGGCCCAAGAGACCATCAGCGAGGAATTCGAAGATGGTCGTCTGCTGCCCCCGCAGGAAATCAAGGAACTTCTGGACGAGTATGTAATCGGCCAGGAGCAGGCCAAGAAGATCCTGTCCGTTGCCGTGCACAACCACTACAAGCGTGTTTTCTACGCTGCAGCCAATGCCGGCCCTGACGAAGTGGAGATCGACAAGAGTAACATTTTGCTCATCGGCCCCACCGGCTCCGGTAAGACTTTATTGGCCCAGACCTTGGCTCGCGTGCTCAAGGTTCCGTTCGCCATTGCAGATGCCACCACCCTGACCGAAGCTGGTTACGTTGGTGAGGACGTGGAGAATATCCTGGTCCAACTGCTACAGAACGCCGACTACGACATTGACTCCGCCAGCCGTGGCATCATCTACATTGATGAAATCGACAAGGTCGCACGTAAGGGCGACAGTCCTTCCATTACTCGCGATGTGTCGGGCGAAGGCGTCCAGCAGGCTCTGCTCAAGATTATTGAGGGTACTGAGGCCAATATACCTCCCAAGGGCGGGCGCAAGCATCCGCAGCAGGAATTCATCCGCATGGATACCTCGAATATTCTGTTCATCCTTGGTGGCGCGTTCATCGGTCTGGACAAGATCGTCCAGCAGCGCAAGACAGGGTCTGGTATGGGCTTTGGCGCCAAGGTGGAAGCCAAGAAGGAAATGGATCTGGGCGAGCTGTTTTCTATGTCCGAACCCATGGATCTCATCAAGTTCGGTCTCATTCCCGAGTTCGTCGGCCGCATACCTGTGCAGACAGCACTCCAGGAATTGACTGAAGACGATCTGGTAAGAATCCTTCAGGAGCCAAAAAACGCTTTAATTAAGCAATATCACAAGCTTTTTGAGCTGGATAAGGTTGAGTTGCGTTTTACGGAAAATGCCATGACCGCCATTGCCAAACAAGCTGTCGAGCGCAAGACTGGCGCACGCGGTCTACGTAATGTTCTAGAGAAGACCATGCTGGAGATCATGTACAAGTTGCCGTCGCTTCCCGGCGTGCGCGAGTGCGTAATCAATCAGGCCGTCGTGGAAAACGACATGGAACCGTTGCTTCTTTATCATCAGGAAGTAAAGTCTGCATAAGTGCATTTAGGACTGATTGACAATTAGTCCTGCGATCTTACTTCCAAATTATCGAAGGCAAACTTTCCGCCCGTAAGGTGGATGTAGCCATATATTAAACTCTCGGAGGAATGCATGCCGACCTTTGGCTTTGACGGCAAGAAATCCCCTGAAACCTTGACGCTCCCCATGATGTCCTTGAGGGAAGTTGTCATGTTTCCCCGCTCAATTGTCCCCTTGTTTGTAGGCCGCGAGGCTTCCATCAAGGCCATTGAGACCGCTGTTGCCGACTATGGCAAGCAGATATTCCTGGTCACTCAGAAGACCCCTGAAAAAGAACACCCCGAACCGGAAGATCTTTACGAGATCGGAACGGTCAGTAAGATATTACAGATGCTCAGGTTGCCTGATGGTACCATCAAGGTGCTGTTTGAAGGCGTGTCCCGTGCCACATGGGAACCCGGTGCAGACAAGATCTCATACGATGTTGAGGAAGAGGGCGTATATCCCAAGGCTCATGTAACTCCCATGAAGGAAAACATTGAAGCCACGCCTGAAGCCAAGGCACTTATTCGTGCGGTTCATGATTCTCTCGATGAATTCGGCAAGGTCAACAAGAAGGTGGCTCCCGAAGCCATCCTGGCCATGTCCACTATCAAGGAACCGGGTCAACTTGCAGATCAGGTCATGCCGCATCTCAAGGTCGATTTTGCACGCAAGCAGGAGATCCTCGAAGAACTCGATCCATCCAAGCGGTTGGAGCAGGTTTATGAGTTGCTGCTTGGCGAGATCGAGATCGTTTCCATCGAGAAGCGCGTCAAGGGACGCGTTAAGGATCAGATGGAGAAGAACCAGCGCGAGTACTATCTCAACGAGCAGGTCAAGGCGATCAACAAGGAAATGGGCCGCGAAGACGATCCTCAGGCTGAGGCAGTGGAGTTGGAAGAACAACTCAACGCCAAGCCAATGACCGATGAAAATCGCGAGCGCGTCCGCAAGGAAATCAAGAAGATGCGGACCATGCAACCCAGCAGTGCTGAGTATACGGTTGTTCGCAATTACATCGATTGGGTCCTTGATCTTCCGTGGGACAATATCAAGGACGACAGCGATGTTGATATCAAGCTTGCCCGCAAGATTCTGGATGAGGATCATTACGGTCTGAATAAGCCCAAGGAGCGCATCCTTGAGTATCTGGCTGTACAGACCTTGGTTGAGACCATGAAAGGTCCCATCCTGTGCTTTGTAGGCCCTCCAGGAGTTGGTAAGACATCCATCGCCCGGTCAATTGCTCGGTCTATGGATCGTGAGTTCCTGCGACTGTCGCTTGGCGGCGTTCGTGATGAGGCCGAAATTCGTGGTCACAGACGTACCTACGTTGGTGCCATGCCTGGTAAGATCATTCAGTCCCTCAAACGGGTAAAGCATAATAATCCGGTCATTTGTCTGGATGAAGTGGATAAGATGAGTGCTGATTTCCGTGGCGATCCCTCGGCTGCACTTCTTGAGGTCCTCGATCCGGAACAGAATTACGCCTTTAATGATCACTACCTGGACCTTGATTACGATCTGTCCAAGGTCTTTTTCATCACCACGGCGAATAGCCTGGAAGGGATTCCGCTACCGTTGCAGGATCGTATGGAAATCATTCGCCTGCCCGGTTATCTGGAAAATGAGAAAGTCGAGATTGCCAAGGGGTTCCTGCTGCCCAAGCAGATTGAGCAGCATGGTTTGACCCCGGAGAATCTGAAATTATCCGAGAACGCCATTCTGAACGTGGTTCGATACTACACACGGGAAGCCGGTGTTCGTAACCTGGAGCGTGAGCTCGCCTCCATTTGCCGTAAATCCGCCATGAAGATCGTGGAGGAAAAAAATCGCGAAAAGTCCATCAATATCTCCAAGCAGAGCCTTGAGAAGATGCTCGGTGTGACCAAATTCTCTTACGGCGAACGTGAAAAGGAAGCACAGGTCGGTGTCTGTAATGGCCTTGCCTGGACTCAGCTCGGTGGTGAGATGCTGCTGGTTGAAGTCGCCCTTATGCCTGGTAAAGGCAAAGTGGAGATTACCGGAAAGCTCGGTGACGTCATGCAGGAATCTGCCCGTGCCGCAATCTCCTACATTCGCGCCCGATCTGACTTGCTCGGTCTGAAGCCGGACTTCTACAAGCAGGTGGACATCCATGTACATGTCCCTGACGGTGCAACTCCCAAGGATGGTCCCAGCGCAGGTATTACGTTGACGACGGCACTTATTTCGTCGTTGCTCAATATTCCCATCCGCCACGATCTCGCCATGACCGGCGAGATAACACTGCGCGGACGGGTTCTGCCTATCGGCGGTCTGCGCGAGAAGTTGCTGGCAGCCCATCGAGGTCTGATCAAGACGGTGCTTATCCCGGCTGAAAACGAAAAGAACCTCAAAGATGTGCCGAAGGATATCCTTAAGGATCTGGAAGTCATCCCGGTCAAGACCATGGATGAAGTCATCGACAAAGCCCTTCATGGCGGCCCTGAGTCCGTTTGGGACAGGAAGCACGGCGAGCCGCCGGTTGCCAATGACCTTTTGAAGGATGACCAGCAGAAGCCCGCACATCAATAGGGTGGATCAAACTAAATATTAGGGCCGGACAGTTTTGCTGTCCGGCCCTTTTTTATGGTAGGAAGAATGTATAATGATCAAGATATCCAGAAAGATACTCAGTACTTTGGAAGAGGCTGCGAAAAAGGCGTCCAGGAACGCTTATACGCCGTATAGTTCTTTCCCTGTCGGAGCCGCGTTGTTGGCCGAGGATGGAGAAATATACGTGGGTTGTAATGTTGAAAATGCGTCGTTTGGCCTGACAAATTGCGCGGAACGGTCCGTCATGTTCACAGCCGTGGCCGATGGCCGTGGGCGAGGTGATTTCTCCGCCATGCTTATTTATACGCCCGGCGAGACATGCCATGCGCCATGCGGTGCCTGTCGTCAGGTGTTAAATGAATTTTTCGAGCCTGAAGCATATATTTATTCATCCTGTGACAGCGGAGAGGTCGTTGCCTGGACTATGGATGAATTGCTGCCGGATTCCTTTGAGCTTTCACCGCGTCCCAAGGATTCATAGTGTTTCCCCAGGAGATCATACGGAAAAAACGAGATGGTTTTTCGCTTAGTGAAGCCGAGATACGTTTTTTCGTCAAAGGGCTTTGTGACGGGTCTGTCAGCGAGGGGCAGGTGGCCGCATTAGGCATGGCCGTGTTTTTCCGAGACATGTCCATGGATGAACGCGTGGCACTGACTCGGGCCATGACCGAGTCTGGTGATACCCTGATATGGGATTTGGACGGACCGGTGTTGGATAAGCATTCCACCGGAGGGGTGGGGGATCTGGTTAGCCTTGTCCTTGGCCCGATGGTGGCTGCGTGCGGCGGATATGTCCCCATGATATCCGGGCGCGGGTTGGGGCATACGGGGGGTACATTGGACAAGCTTGAGTCCATCCCCGGCTATAATGCACTGCCGGACAATGAACTTTTCAGAAAAACTGTACGTCAGGCCGGGGTCGCCATCATAGGACAGACCGGTAATCTGGCACCTGCCGACGGCCGGTTTTATGCCATCCGTGACATTACGGCCACGGTCGAATCCGTTCCACTGATCACAGCTTCGATTTTGTCCAAGAAACTGGCCGCAGGTCTTGATGGCCTTGTCATGGACGTCAAGACCGGTAGCGGCGCGTTCATGGCGACATCTGAGCAATCCGAAGCACTGGCTGAGAGTCTGGTGAATGTCGCTAACGGTGCGGGGCTTCGTACAACGGCGTTGTTAACGTGCATGGACGAACCTCTTGCACCTTGTGCCGGGAACAGCGTTGAGTTGCGAGAGGCTGTTCGTTATCTGACAGGTGAGAACCGTGATCCGCGTCTAAATGAAGTCGTCATGGGGTTGTGCGCGGAGATGCTGCTTCTTGGCGGATTGGCAGATAATGCTACGGAAGCTCGACAAGTGCTGTCCCGGAAACTGAATGCTGGCGAACCGGCAGAGCGGTTCGGACGCATGGTTGCGAGTTTGGGCGGTCCCACTGATTTTATGGAGCGATATGATTCCTATTTGCCAAGCGCGAATGTCGTGAAAACGGTTGTCGCTCCCCATGATGGGTACATTACTGCCTGGCAGACCAGAGAATTGGGGCTGGCAGTGGTTGGTCTTGGAGGAGGACGTACTCGCGCAGATCAAGGCATTGATCATTCCGTCGGGCTGACCGAGATAGCCCGTGTCGGGCTTCGGGTAGACGCAGGGACTACTTTGGCGGTCGTTCATGGGGCAACAGATGATCAGTGTAAGTTGGCAGAAGCTGCTGTGTTGGAAGCTGTGACTATCGAATCGAAATCACCTGAATCCGGAGCGGTTATTCATAGAGAAATTCGAGCCTAGCAGAATGAATTCAGGTTAAGCCTTGATTGAAGATAATTCACCCAACGGCTTGAGTTCACTGTTCTTCAGGTAGGCGGAAATACCGTTGCGCTGGATGAATTGCATGATGCCAGGGCCGTTTTTGATGTTCATATCCGGCATCCGGCTGTGAATTGACTCTTTGGGATCAATGCCCGACATTTGTTTTTCCAACAGCTCTTCTTCTTCTTCTTCTTCCTTATCCTTCTTTTCGGGCATCTTTGAAGTTGCATCCGAAATGCGAGAACGTGTTTTTACGCCGGTGATCTTTTCCAGTTCCTTTTCGATTTCCTTGATGCGTGATCTCTGTTCTTCGGTGGGCTGGCCGTCAGTCATGGCAAGCAGCTGGGAAAGCATGTTCTTGAGGAATAAAACTCGTTTTTCTTCTTCCGCTGTCAGTTGCCTGCTGTAAGAGATGGTAGAAGATTCGAGTCGTCTTTCCTCATCGGTCTTTTCTGGGGTTAGCGAAATCTCGCCGTCCTCAAAAGTGCGGACTAGGTTCCTTGCGCTTTTGGCAGAACAACCCGTACAGGGAATTATTGATTTGGCGTCTATGTTTTCGATCATGCTTTTTCTCTTTGGGAAGATATTTCCACCTTGAGAATTCAAGCAAGATTCGGGCCTTGATAGATTCAACCGTTCAAAAAAAAGCCCCTTCTACAAGGGGCTTTTTTTGGTTTATTCGGTTTTTGATGTGATGTTGTTTTTGATCCAAGTCCCGTCCCACCATTCGATGGGCTGGACCGGGATACCGCCGACCGTGACCCCGTAATGGAGATGGTCGCCGCCTGCCAGACCGGTGGAGCCTGTGTTGCCGATGACCTGGCCTTTGGTGACCATGTCACCGGGGGCTACATTGATTGAACTGAGGTGCGCGTAGAGCGATTGAAGGCCTAGGCCGTGATCGATGACAACCATGTTGCCGTAGATGCCGAGGAAGTTGGCGTGGACGATTTTACCGTCATTGCCTGCTGGGACCGGAGCGTGCTTGAGGCTGGCCAGGTCGAGACCCAGGTGAGTCTGGAAATCTACTTTCTTGCCCTGATACATGTAGTCGCGTGCATCTGCGAAACGGGCACGGTTGGCTGCGTTGGGCAGACGTTTGAAGGTGCCGTCCCAAAGCATGACAGGTTCGGTTTTACGGCTGAACTTGATCAGCTGGGCGCGGTCCATCTTGCGGATAGTGTTGTTTATGTAGAGATACTGGTCAATGAGGGAGCCTTCATCCGGCACTAGGCCCTGGAATTCGGGAATTGTCCGTTCCATGAAATTATCGGACAGTCCAATCTTGTCATGGCGGAATGGACGCGCGTTTGCGTGATAGTTGAAGGATCGCTTGGCGCTATTGCCAGCTTTGTCGGATGCGACGATGAATGGCTTGAATGCACTTGGCGGAGTATCCCAGGGGATTGCGAACATGCAGTAGTAAATGTTCTTTTGTCCCGCACCCGGTTGCAGGTAGGCCGGGAAGAAACGGTCGCCAACCTTGATGCCAGTTTTATCGGCAATCTCAGACAGGGAGTAGACCATCAGGCCACTGCCGCCCTGATTTAGGTTGTTGGTATGTGACTGAACAAAGATGCGAGGCGGTGTGACGTCCAGGGTGAAGGATTTTTCGGCTTTGGATTGGCCGGCCTTCCCGAAGGGGTAGAATGACGCGTCGCGGGCTGTCACGGCAATTGTGAAGTCGCCTTCCTTGATGGTGTCCTGGTTAATCCGGATGATTTCTTCGGTCTTCATGACACCGCCGGGGAAGGTCTTAGTGGCGAGCGAAACCTGCTTGTCGCCCTGAATGGCGATGATGTCGAGGCTCTTGAGCCCGCTGCCGGGATCTTCAACCGTGACAATCAATTGTGTCTCCTTGCCGACATCTTTCATATCCGGTCCGATGGATATGACCGGTGCTTCGGTGTCCTTGAAAAGCATGAATCCACCCGCGCCTATGGCGAGGATGATTATGACTGCTGCAAGCACGAGGGGAAATTTAATCCCGCTTTCTTTTTTCTTCATCAAACTATTTGTCTCTTTGCTCATGGTTAGTCCTGTGTTTTAAAAAATCTAGACTATTTCTATAGTAGTAAGTGATCGGAGACAAGGGAATGAAAGGGAAATTGGGGAAAATCATACAACCATCTGACAGTAAAAGAAAAAGCCGCACTCCAAGGAGTGCGGCTGGATACTTGAAGAGGTATCTGGCTACTTCTGTTTGTCCAATGCGTCCATCAGGTTAATGGTCAGCCGCAGGAAGTCTGCTTCGGTTAGTATTCCTGTCAGTTCGCCATTGTTGACCACCGGCAGGCAGCCGTATTTGTGGTTGAGCAGGGTCTGTGCTGCGTCCTTCAGGGATGCTTCTTCGTCCACGGAAGTTATGTCGGTTCTCATTATTTCACGAATGGGAATGCCGGCATCGATTTCTTTTTGGGTTTCGGGGTCAAGTTCGGCCAATTGGGAAATAGTGGCGCCAAGAATGTCTCGGTGGGTGATGAGTCCGCTGAATACGTTGTCCACGGTAACTATGGGAATATGGCGAATACGCTGGAGGTCCATGAGCGAGCGTGCGCTGTGCAGGGAGTCGTTTTCCTTGAGCGAGAAAACGGGTGTTGTCATGAGGTCTTTGACTTTGAGCATTAAATCCTCCGTACTTTTATAATTTTAGTGTCCCTGAAAGCGGGAATCGTGTCAAGACGGGGTTGGAATTTATCATTGCTTTATGGCTGCTTCGGTTGACTTGAACGGTAAAATCTGTTCAGCATCGCCCAGGTATTTTGATTGTCTGGAACACTGTTTTCTTCAGGAGATTTCATGGTTGATCTGGTACGACCCAGAGAGCGCATGGTGCGCGAACAGATCGAAGCGCGCGGCGTGACTGACGCAGCAGTACTCGATGCTATGCGCACCATACAGAGACACCTCTTCGTGGAGGAAGCCCTGGCGAGTAAAGCCTATTCAGATGCCCCCCTGCCGATAGGTGAGGGGCAGACCATCTCCCAACCATATATCGTGGCCCTGATGTCCGAACTGCTTGAGCTGCAGCCAGGTATGAGGGTGCTGGAAATCGGTACCGGCTCCGGCTATCAGGCTGCCGTTCTCGCCCACATGGGGGCTGAGGTCTACACCGTCGAGCGCATCAAGAAGCTTTTCTTCACCGCCCGTAAGCGTTTTATGGATATGCGCATGTTTTCGGTGAAGCTCAAGCTTGATGATGGCACCATGGGGTGGCCGGATGAAGCCCCGTATGATCGCATTATCGTTACTGCTGGTGGGCCTGAGATTCCGGAACCGCTGGTTGATCAACTGGCCGATCCCGGTCGCATGCTTATTCCTGTCGGTGCGTCCAAGCGTAATCAGTCTCTTATTTTGATTGAAAAACAGGACGGCAAGGTCGTTCGTACTGATAAAGGCAGCGTGGCTTTTGTTGATTTGGTAGGAAGTCACGGCTGGTAGCCGGGAGTTATCGAATATGTCCAAGAATACGATGACATTTAAAGAAGCTTTCATGGAAAGCCCCGGACCTATGAATGTCAGGAGCGGTTCTCTCCTGTGGCTCAAAGGATTCTGTATGGGAGCTGCGGATATCATCCCCGGTGTTTCCGGTGGAACCGTTGCTTTTATCACCGGCATATACTCGCAGCTGGTGGATGCCATTCGGTCTTTTGACCTGACCTTTGCCCGTCGGCTGTTCTCGCTTGATATCTCCGGTGCGCTGGCATCAGCCCATGTGCGGTTTCTGGCCTGTCTGCTGTTTGGTATCCTGACTGCAGTTGTCGGCATGGCGCGGGTCATGAACTACATGCTCCATACGCATCCGGTCGAGATCTGGTCATTGTTCTTCGGGCTCATCTTGGCCTCGATTTTCTTTGTGGGGCGAGAGATCGATCCGCTAAATCTGCCGAATCTAGGTTTTGTCGCATTGGGAGCTGCCGGGAGTTTTTTGCTGGTGGGCATGATCCCGGTTTCAACTCCTGAAACCTTGCCGTTTGTGTTTATGTGCGGTTCCATCGCCATCTGTGCCATGATTCTGCCTGGTATCAGCGGGGCATTCCTTTTGCTGATGCTCGGGAAGTATGAGTATGTTACCCGGACCCTGAAAAATCCTTTCGTTATGGATAATTTTTTGGTGATCGTATCTTTCGCTGCCGGGGCAGCAGTCGGTATCATTGTTTTTTCCCGTGTACTGCACTATCTGTTGGAGAAATGGCATGCTGCCACAGTGAGTGTGCTGACCGGATTCATGATTGGTGCGCTCAGAAAGGTCTGGCCATGGAAGGAAGTTCTTGAAACGGCCAATATTCGTGGCAAGATTCATGTCCTGCGGGAGCAGAATGTGTTACCCGATGGAATGGATGGCGAGTTTTTCTTTGCAGTCGGTCTGGCCCTTGTCGGGATTGTGGCCGTGCTGTTGCTGGAACGGCTTTCTAGCGGTCAGAGAAATGCATAATGCGTCCAGCCACATGCGGACGAGAATAGGATAAAGAGAGAGTATTATGAGCGGTTGCAGCTCTGGCTCCTGCGGGGGAGCGAACAAACCCAGCGCAAAGCAGAAAATCCAGGATGAGATGATCAAGTCCGCTCTGGGTAAGATCAAATATAAATTGTTCATCATGAGCGGTAAGGGTGGCGTGGGCAAAAGTTCCGTTTCCGTCAATGTCGCCGCTGCCCTGGCTGCCAGAGGGTTTAAGGTTGGGCTTATGGATGTAGACATTCACGGCCCTAGTGTTCCGACTCTGCTTGGCATTTCCGGCACACTGGACATTGATCGGGGTTCGCTGATCATGCCCAAGAAGTACAATGACAATTTGCACGTTGTCTCCATGGAGTCTTTACTCAAGGATCCGGATCAGGCCGTGTTGTGGCGTGGCCCCATGAAGACTTCGGCCATCCGCCAGTTTATTTCGGATGTGCAGTGGGGCGAGCTTGATTTTCTGGTAGTTGATTCGCCCCCTGGAACCGGCGATGAGCCCATGACCGTTCTAAAAACAATACCTGAGGCCCTGTGTGTGGTTGTGACCACTCCTCAAGAGGTTTCCTTGTCGGACGTGCGCAAGTCGATAAATTTCCTTCAGTACGCCCAGGCCAACGTCCTCGGTGTGGTGGAGAATATGAGCGGGCTTGTCTGTCCGCATTGTCACGAATCAATTGATCTGTTCAAGAAGGGGGGCGGAAAGGATCTGGCCGAAAAATACGGTCTGGAATTCCTTGGTGCGATACCCCTTGATCCGGCCACGGTTGTGGCTGGAGATCTGGGCACTCCCGTAGTGCTTCTTGAAGAGTATTCTTTCGCCAAGCTCAGCCTGATTGAGCTTGCGGACAACATAGCCGAAGCAGCTCAGAATAGTCTTGAAGCCGCTTCGACCACACACGCTTAGGCGGATGCCATGAATAAAGAAGTTTTCAATCTGCCCAACTGTCTTACAATGGCCAGGATACTGGCTGCGCCAATTGTTGTTTTTCTCCTGTACGTTGAGATGTGGTTCGGGTTCCGGCTCGGAGCTTATTTCGCATTTGGAGTTTATTTCATCGCGTCGATTACCGACTATTTTGATGGTAAGATCGCCCGCGAACAGAATATCATCACCAATTTGGGCAAATTCCTGGATCCCCTTGCTGATAAGCTTCTTATCGGATCCATCCTGATTATGTTAGTAAGGCTCGGTCCTGAGTGGAAAGTCCCGGCCTGGGTGGTTATCATCATCATCTGTCGTGAGCTGGCTGTCACTGGCATGCGCGCCATTGCCGCAGAAATGGGAGAGGTCGTAGCTGCCGACAAGTTGGGCAAGGCCAAAGCCATGGCGCAGAGTCTGGCGACCGGCTTTCTGGTTTTTCATTACCCGTTGTTTGGGTGGGACCCGCGTCCCCTTGGGCAGGGGTTATTGTACATAGCTCTGGTTCTTACCGTGTTTTCGGGTGGGAATTACCTGTACAATTTCTACAAAAAATGGTTAAAAACTGAAGAGAATTAAACATTAAGACGGTATACATTATGCCTGACTCCAGTTCAGTGAATCATCTTGTCCGTATAACCAATTGCCTCCAGACCATTCTGGATCTTGAGTCTCAGCTTGAAAAGCTGGAGCACGGGAACTCGCTTTTGGATGAATTTGCTGTGCTTAAGTCTTTTCTGGAAAAGATCGACAAGGTGGAACTCAGTGAGTCTGATGTCGAGCGTATAGAGACGGCCACATCTAATTTCCTTAAGGAACTTGAAGTGCCACTTGCCAAGAAAAAGGCCCGGAAAAAGCCGGGACGCAAGCTCCAGTAACCTCATGCGCGGACGTATCGTACTAGTCGCACTACTTTTGATCATCAATCTCTTTTTGTTGTTCAGGATGATATGGAGCGACCAGGGAATCTTTGCATATCTTGAACTTAAAAGTAGATATGAGACTTTGCAGTCCAGGATCGATTCGGTTGATGGGAAGAGTCTTGATTTGAGTCAGGAGATTCGTCGCCTCAAGTCTGACAAGGCGTACCAGGAAAAAATTGTCCGTGAACGGATGAATTTTGTGAAACAGGATGAAATCTTGTATATATTTCCAGATGAGAGTGCCAAACCACGCGGAGAAGAAACCGATGAGCAATAAAATTGAGTGGTATCAGGAAGTTCTCTCCTTGGAGCCTGGTTCAAGGGTCTTTTTCCCTTTGGCCAAGCTGTTTGTTGAAAACGGCATGCCTGAAGATGCGATCAAGGTCTTGAGACTGGGCTTGGATCGTCATCCAGACTATCTCGAAGCGCGTATGCTTCTGGTTGAGCTCCTGACCGAACTTGACCGCGATGATGAGGTGCACGATCAACTTGAGCGTGTTATTAATCCACTCAGGGATTATCCTGCGTTCTGGAGAGGGTGGGCGAGGAGCCTGCCTGCAGACCAGCGAGATTTGGCTGTCTTTTTGATGCTTGTTTCATCCAATCTTTCCGGCGACACTATCAAGTGGACTGATGTTGTTTTTGAGGGTATCAGCACTTTGGCTGATCGCTTGGTTGGTGCGCCATTGCCGCCCCCGGCAGAATGTCCTGCGCCTTCATTTTTGCCCCGCGTGGATATTGTTTCCGATGATGATTTTGGTTCTGGCGAGCAGGAACCATCTCGGCCCGGAGCTGGTTCCTTTCGCACCAAGACCATGGCCGACCTGTTGGCGTCTCAGGGTGATGTGAAGGGTGCACTTGAAATTTATCAGGAACTGTTGCAGTCAACTCTCTCTGATGAACGTCGCGCTGAACTTAGTGAGCGTATTGTGCAATTGAAAGGGCGTCAGGAAAGCGGTGAAGAGGGAGCGGCTGAACTAGGTGATGCATTCAGTGTGCATGCCAAGAATCGACTTCTCAGCACTCTTGAAACATTGGCTTCCCGCTTTGAGGCCAGAGTACAGAATTAATCGAGCCCATCCGGGCTCATAATATGTTTCGCTTCTCCAGGCGATTCCTGTCGAATATACATGCAAGTTGGATATATGAGATACATTTCCTTAGGCCTGTTGGCCGCAATATTGCTGCTTGGCGGTTGCAGTGTTTGGCAAACCACGAAGGATTATTCCACGGAATCGTGGGAAACGACCAAGGATTACATTGATCCGCCCCCGCAGATCGATACGGATAGCTATCAGTTTACCAATCCCAATCAGGAAAAATTGGCCAAGCTGATCACGCCGGTGGATGGGCCTCTTACGTCTTTGACGAGGTTCGTCGACAACACTGATACCCTACCGGGGATCGAGTGGCTTGATCTTTTACTCGCCCGATTCCCGTGGGTGCATCGTGTCCTGGTTACTGATGAAGAAGGTACGATTATCTTTATGCAGCCCGAGATGCCTGTGAAAAAGATCAGCAAACCGCTGGTGTTTGAGGGGGTCTGGCGGGATATCCGTCTCTTGACTGTTGTTGATTACTCTGACCTTGGCCCTGAGCTGTATGTTGGTCGTCCGTATTTCGAAGATGTTGACTTCAGTGGTCTGATTGGCGTTGGATTCGACCCCAGGACACTGCTGAGCCTGAGCTCGGACCCCAAGGAATTGGTCGTTGTGCATCCTGGCGGCGGCGTTTGGTCCCTTGGTGCTGATATCGATGAAGAAGCGATGCTGGCCGTGCCCTGGGTAGAGATTTTGAAACATGACGTTCAGGGGCAGGTTCAAGTGGGTGATAAATATTACACGTGGCTTGCTCGCTATGTAGGTGACGATTATTATGTGTATGCTACCGAAAGTATCGATCCGAATGCGGATGGCGAATCCTGGTGGTCTTTTTAGTAATTAGTCGTTTCCGTTACGAATTTAAACCTGGCTCAAGGAAGTGGTAATGCCGCAACAGGTCACTGTTACCGAACATATTCTTTTGCATCAAAAAATGGTGCCTGGCGCGACCGGACAGTTTACGCGTTTGTTTAATGAACTTGTCCTTTCCGCCAAGATCATCTCCCGTGCTGTTAACAAAGCAGGGCTTGTCGATGTCCTTGGTTTCACAGGGGATGTCAATGTTCAGGGGGAAGAGGTCAAGAAGCTTGATGAATACGCTAATCGGATTTTGATTCATCGTCTGGCCCGTTCCGGCGTGCTGTGTGCCATGGCTTCAGAAGAGAATGCCGATATCATTGAAGTCCCTGAATCCCTTCCCCGGGGTGATTACATAATTATTTTTGATCCACTGGATGGGTCGTCCAATATTGACGTTAACGTCAACATCGGTACTATTTTTTCCATTTTCAAGCGTAAAAGCGATCCCGATGCGGCACTCATGACTGGAGATGTCTTGCAAAAGGGTAGTGAGCAGGTCGCTGCCGGATATGTACTGTATGGTTCATCCACCATGATGGTATTCACTTGCGGTGATGGTGTTCATGGTTTTACCCTTGATCCCAGTGTTGGCGAGTTCATCTTGTCCCATCCCAATATTCGCATCCCGGAGCAGGGTAAAATATACTCTGTCAACGAGGGGTACGAACGGTACTGGGATCGTGATACGAAAAAATCTCTGGCTTATTTCAAATCGCCAAAAAATGCTCTGAGAAAACCGTACAGTGGTCGGTACATCGGATCGCTGGTTGCAGATTTTCATCGCAATTTGCTGTATGGTGGTATTTTCATGTATCCCGCTGACTTGCGTGATCCAAAGAAGCCTGTCGGTAAACTTCGCCTGACTTGCGAATGTAATCCTATGGCATTCATTGTGGAGCAGGCTGGCGGCCTGGCTACAGATGGCTTGAACAGAATCCTGGACATAGAGCCTGACCATCTTCACCAGCGCATTCCGTTCTTCTGCGGTTCTCTTAATGATGTTCAAGTTGTGCAGGACATCTTTGAGGCCGAGGCTCGGAGAAAGAAGAAGAAATAATGCTCACCCTTGGAATCGAGACTTCCTGCGACGAAACCGCTGTGGCCCTGGTGGACGGCGGTCGTCTTTTGGGCGAGAAGCTTGCCACCCAGGTTGACGTGCACGCTTTATTCGGCGGTGTTGTGCCTGAAATCGCTTCTCGTGAACACCTCCGGGTCCTTCCACGCCTTTTCAAAGAGCTGATGGCTGAAACGGGTAAAGCCCCAGAAGATATTGACACTATTGCTGTGGCTCGTGGGCCCGGATTGCTGGGTAGTCTGCTGGTTGGCGTCAGCTTCGCCAAAGGATTGAGCTTGTCCACTGGAGCGTCTCTGATAGGTGTCAATCATTTATGGGCACACCTGCTGGCTCCCGGGCTTGTTGAAGAATTGCATTTTCCTGCCATTGGTCTTCTGGTTTCTGGAGGACATACTCACACCTATCTGATTCGGTCGCCTGTTGATTTTGAGTTGTTGGGTAGGACTTTGGACGACGCAGCCGGAGAAGCCTTTGATAAGGTGGCGAAAAATCTGAATTTCCCATATCCTGGTGGGCAGTATATCGATTTGCTTTCACAGGAGTCGACGCCTGACGAAAGACTCTTTCCGCGCCCTTACATTGATAATTCATCATTGGATTTCAGCTATAGTGGTTTGAAAACCGCGGTAGCGCTCTATGTGGCCGCACATCCCGATTTGGTTTTTGCTGAAATGGCTGACCGAGAAGCTGTCGCAAATCTTGAAGGAGACAGGCGGGCCGCCTTGTCAAAGGTGTGTGCGTCATTCAACTGGAGTGTAGCTGAGACATTGCGAATCAAAGTGGAGCGGGCAATCAAGAAAGTTGGACCGGTGAAAAGCCTGATTGTTGCTGGTGGAGTAGCTGCCAACTCCATGGTTCGGGATGTCATGGGACAAGTCGCCAAGAAAAAAGGTCTGGAGCTGACATTGCCAGAACTGTCCCTTTGTACTGATAATGGTGCAATGATTGCTTATGCTGGTTGGCTGCTTTCCAAGGCGGGCTACAGTCACGGGTTGGAATTTGAAGCCATTCCCAGGGGGAGAGTTGTTCCTCTCGATTGGACAGTCTCTCAAGAAAATAGCGAAGAGTAGTGATATTTTACCGGCTGCTTCTTGACAGTATGGTGCATGGAGACCTATTTTAAATAAATTGTTTGAAGATATGTAGCCTTCAGCTTTTGCCGATGGCACTTGTAGAATACGAATATTACGGCTGGGAGCCGAGAAAAAAAGGAGAGCCGCATGGCGAATCAGATCACCGACGGTAATTTTGAGCAAGAAGTGGTACAGAGCGAAATCCCTGTCCTCATTGACTTTTGGGCACCTTGGTGTGGCCCCTGTCGTGCAATGGGACCTGTCATTGATGAGCTTTCCGAAGAATATGACGGCCAGGTTAAGATCGTTAAAATGAATGTGGACGAGAACTCTGCCACTCCAGGCAAGTACGGTATCCGTGCTATCCCTACCCTGATTCTTTTCAAAGACGGCGAAGTTGTCGACCAGAGCACTGGTGCCGTTTCCAAGAGCAGCATCAAGGAAATGATCACCAAGAAGGCACTGTAATACATGAAATCTTATGACGCCGTAGTCATAGGGGGCGGCCCGGCAGGAATGACGGCTGCCCTTTATCTTTTACGGGCTGGTGTAAAAACCGCAATGATCGAGAAGCTGTCTCCGGGTGGTCAGGTCCTTATGACCTCTGAGATAGAAAACTACCCTGGATTCCCTGATGGTCTCCAAGGGTGGGAATTGGCCGACAAGTTTGCGGGGCATCTCGAACATTACGACCTTGATCGTATTAATGATGAAGTGCGCGATATTGAAGTCGGCACAACTCTTCACACTATCAAGGTTGGAGAAGAAGACGTTCAGACCAAGGCCATTATTCTTGCCACGGGGTCGCGCTATCGTAAGCTCGGCATTCCTGGTGAAGAGCGTTTGCTTGGCAAGGGCGTTTCATATTGTGCGCTTTGTGATGGCAACTTCTTTCGAGGTCAGGATGTCGCTGTTATCGGCGGCGGCAATTCTGCCCTTGAGGAAGCCTTGTATCTCGCGCGCTTGGTAAATAAGGTTTATCTTATTCACCGTCGCGATGAATTCCGAGGCTTGATCTGTTATCAGGACAAGTGTTTCACCCATGACAAAATTGAAGTCATTCGCAATACTCATGTTGATGAAATTCAAGGTGCTGATGGTGTAGAGACCTTGGCTCTTCGTGATGCTACTTCTGGCGACGTCAGCCAACTGAAAGTCGATGGTACTTTTATCTTTGTCGGTTTTGAGCCGATCATGGACTTTGTCCCTGATGATATCGAGAAAGAGAGCAATGGCGTTGTTACTGACGTGGAAATGAGGACGAATGTCCCGGGTATATTTGCTGCCGGCGACATCCGAGCAAAGATGTGTCGTCAGGTGGCATCCGCTGTCGGCGATGGTGCGACAGCAGCCAACGCAGCTTTTACTTATCTTGAGCAGTTGGGAGTTTAGGAGTCCGTATGCGACGCTTAATTATTCCCGTTCTTGTTGTTGTCCTTCTTCTCTCGTCGGGGTGTATGTGGATCGACAGTTATTTTCTGCCTCCAGCAGAAGATACGGCGCAGGAGCTTTATGAGGCTGGAATGGATGCCATGGGCGAGAAAGAATATGGAGACGCCCAGGAGTATTTCAGCAAACTCAAAGACAGGTTCCCGTTCAGTCCATTTGCCCTTAAGGGGGAGTTGTCCCTTGGCGATGCCTATTACCTCGATGAGCAATACATGTTGGCCCTTGACGCCTACAAGGAGTTCGAGGCTCTGCATCCAAGCAACGAAGAAATTCCGTATGTTTTATATCAGATCGGAAACGCCAACGTGAAGCTGTTCAAGTCCATTGATAGGCGACAAGAGAATATCAAAGAAGGATTGGAGTATTTTTATCGCTTGGAGGAAACGTATCCCAACTCGGAGTACGCTGACCCTGCCAGGGATTTGATTGTAAAAAGTCGCAGAATCCTTGCAGAGCATGAGGTCTATGTGGCTGATTTCTTCTGGCGCATTGATCAATTCGGGCCTGCGTGGCATCGCTATCAGTATGTCGTTGAAAACTTTTCAGATATTCCTGATTTACGCGATTACGCAAGAAAGCGTGCGGAGTATTCCTACTTTGAATATCAGAAGACTTTGTCCGAAGAAGAACGTCAGCGCATCCAGGGTAGTTGGAAGCTGTGGCTCAAAAAGTGGTTGTAAATATTTAGCAAGCGGTCTAGAGGCCGCTTTTTTGTATGACTAAAACACCATTTGCCTTTTCAGAGTGGATCAACGAACTCGTCCCTGACGATAGTCTCTTCGCACGCGCATATCAGGACGTTCCAGATCATAGCCGCGCCTGGATGAAGACCGGGATTGCCCGCCTTTATGATTGGTATGGTCCACGCAAAGATGTAAGTGGGGAAGTCTCACTTCATTGGAGTGCTGGGTTTGATACAAAGCAGACGTTTGACCCTGTTGATTTTGCGGTAGTGTTATTTGATGGTAGTCTTTTGTCTCCGGCCCGTTTACTTGCGGCCCTTGTCCCCGCTTTTGCTGGTGGGGTGAAGAATGTTTTGGCAGCACGGGTTGGTAATGGCACTCCGTGGCGCAAGGCTGTATTGACCGGACTTGAGCTTGCCGGCCAGGAACTTGTTGTGGATATGACAGATGCCCAGGCTAGACGGCTTTTTAACGAGCTTCGGGATTCTGGGGCGTCTGGAGCAGTTACTGTGCTTGGTCCGAAGGCTGCGACCATTAAGTCAAGTGAGCTTCAGTCAGCCTCACGTATTTCCTTTTGGCGTCCCCGTTTTAGCCGGGCGGCTGTAGTCTGGATGGATGATGCAACTACCTTTGATCTTGAGGCCCTGGCTTTTATTCATCCGGACATTATTTTCAGTATATTTGGCGCAGAACTTCCCCTGCCTGCTGATAATTTTTCTTATGAAGGCGACAGGTTTGATGATTATTTAGAAGCCATCATGGATGTGGCATACCTTCCCAGCCGGAAAATGGATCAGGCCCTGAAAAGGGCTAAGTTGGTTCTTGGTCCCGGTCAGGAAGCTTGCTGGGTCTGGCCCGACTTGCACCCCGGACATTTTCAATTTCACTCTACCGCTTGGACTATCGGAGCCTGATTGTGAGCAAGACCAATGCCCCTTCGGCGAAGGTTCTTGGGAACCTTCGCAACATTGGCGTCATAGCGCATATTGACGCTGGTAAGACAACTCTTACTGAGCGAATTCTTTATTATTCAGGACGCATACATCGCATTGGAGAAGTCCATGAGGGTACGGCCACCATGGATTACATGCCGGAGGAGCAAGAGCGTGGGATAACCATTACCTCGGCTGTCACCTCCTGTCAGTGGGATCCATGCATGATCAACATCATCGACACGCCTGGTCATGTGGACTTCACCATTGAGGTGGAACGGTCCCTTCGAGTACTGGACGGCGCTGTGGGTGTTTTTTGCGGTGTGAGCGGCGTGGAGCCTCAATCTGAGACCGTTTGGCGGCAGAGCGAGGCGTACCACGTCCCGAAACTGGCTTTTGTCAACAAAATGGATAGGCTTGGCGCTGACTTTGAGAATGTCCTTGATTCAATGGTGAAGAAGCTTGGGGCAAACCCTCTTGCTGTTCAGTATCCCGATGGTGAAGGGCAGGATTTTCAAGGCGTCTTCGATCTGATCGGAATGAAGCGATTGGTGTTTGATCAAGAAACCAATGGCGCAGAAGTATCCCTGCATGAGTGGACTGATGAAGAGGCGGATCGCCTTGCTCCATGGCGGGAGAAGCTGATTGAAACGGCGGCAGATGAAGATGAAGAAATTCTTGATTTGTATCTTTCCGGCGAAGACGTACCAGTTGAAAAAATCCGAGCTGCTTTGAGAAAGGCGACCCTTGCACAGAAGATCGTCCCGGTTCTCGTCGGGTCGGCCTTGAAAAATATTGGTGTTCAGCCAGTTATGGCGGCAGTTTGTGATTACCTGCCCAGCCCTCTTGAAGTACCTGTCGCTGTAGGTGTAGATCCTACTTCCAAGAGTAAGAAATCATTTGAAGTTTCTCATAAAGAGCCTTTGTCTGCCCTTGTCTTCAAGGTTACCATGGATTCGGGTCGAAAGTTGGCAATGATGCGTATCTACTCTGGCCGTATAGGTGCCGGTGATGCCGTATTCAATGTTACTCAGGACCAGACGGAGCGCGTGGCCCGTCTTTTCAGGCTTCATGCCGGACGCAAAGAGAAGATTGATGCGGCTTATGCCGGTGACATGGTTGCGGCCGCTGGGATGAAATTTGCTCGTACCGGCGATACCCTGGCCGAGAAAGATGCCCCCATACTCCTTGAACAGATTACCGACTACAAGCCTGTTATATCATTGGCTATCGAGCCGCGTAATTCCGAAGAGGGTGATAAGCTCGACGAAGTGCTGGAAAAATATTTACTGGAAGATCCCACCTTGGAACTCAAGAGAGATGAGGATACTGACCAAGTCATCTTGTCCGGTATGGGCGAATTGCACTTGGAGGTTATTCTTGAACGGCTCAAGCGAGAGTACAAGCTGGAACCTCGGACCGGTAAACCCCAGGTCGTTTATCAGGAAACGGTTTCTTCCAAGGGAGTTGGCAAAGCTGAATTCAATCGCGAACTCGGCGAAGTCGTCCATTTTGGCAATGTTCATCTTTCTGTTGAACCCGTGGAGCGAGGCAAGGGACAGAATATATCATTCGAAGTTGACCTTGAGCTTTGGCCAGATGTTTGGTTGGAGGCTGTAGAGGATGGTATCTCCGATAGCCTGCAAAGCGGTGTCGTCAGGGGGTATCCCGTGCAGGATGTCCATGTCCGGGTGCTCGGTCTGGAGAGAAAAGATGGCGAGTCCAGTGCGGTAGGATATCGCATGGCTGCAAGCATGGCACTCAAGGAGGCCCTTGGCGCGGCAGGTCCGAAACTGATGGAGCCCATTATGTGGGTGGAAATCGGTGTTCCTGAAGAATTTGTCGGCGAAGTCGTTGGACTACTTGGAGCCAAAGGGGCCAAAATAGAGAACATGATTGACCGCTCTGGTCAGAAAGTAGTGCAGGGGCTTGCTCCCCTTGGTAAGTTGTTTGGCTTTTCAACCGATCTTCGGTCTGCCACCCAGGGGCGAGCCGGTTTCATGATGAAGTTTTCACGATTCGATGTCCTGGAGTAGATTTTGAACGACATTCGTCGCCACACCCCTCCTCAAAAGCCGGTAAAAGAGAAAGACAAAACTTGGTGGACCGGAAGCAAGCGTTGGACCAAGTATTGGTACCTGCGTGTCATGCGTCAGAATTCCTCTCCCAAGCAATTGGCTGCAGCTTTGGCTCTTGGCATGTTCATTGGATCATTGCCGATTATTCCGCTGCAATCGATAATTGTCATTGCCCTGGCATTTATTTTTAAGTTGAACAAACTTGCAGCCTGGATGGCGACCAACTACTCCAACGTTTTTACCATGGGCCCTTTCTATTATTTCTTGTTCCATGTGGGAAAAGCAGTCATTCCTTTTGATGGGGCTACCCTTGATTTGGATCATTTGAAAATGATTGAACTTATCGAATCCGGGTGGGATTTGTATATCGTGATGTTTACCGGAGGCCTTATCTTTGGCATTCCGGCGACGATCCTGACATATTTTCTTTCGTTGTTTGTTATTCGTCGATACAGGCAACGCCGTGCGATCAGACTGTTGAGGAAACGGACTGGAAGTTAACCCTGCATTCGTCGCTGGCATCCCGTTAGTGTCGTTATTTTTTCCCCCTTTTTTTTTTACATCAATTGCATTTCCATTGGATAACGCGTAGTAATTTCGTGGTAATCTTTGTATTTTTTTTGTGACGTGGCGTCCTAGAGGAGCTGTTTTTCAAAGGGAGTTTTATTAATGTCCTTCGGTTCAATCGGTAAAATTTTGGCTTTGGGTTTGGTGCTTTGCGGTGTGTACGCCGGGGTGACATTTGTGGGCGGGTGGATAGCTTATAGCATTGGAACTATATGTGCCATAATTGTTACCGTGGTTGCGGCACTATTGTTATCGCGATCTGAATCCCGGTTGAAAAAAGCCATGACTGTTTTGGCCGAAAACGGTGATTTTGAGACGGCACTTTGCGGTGGTGGGCTTGATGATCCCATGTGTGCCATTGCTACGAGCATGTCTGATAACCAGCGGCGTGCAGCTTTTTTTGAAGGCGCGATGAAGGGATTGGGAAATCCTGTGTTCGTTTGTGATGAAGAAGGAAAGATTCTACTGGCTACCAAATCCTTACTTGAGTTGTTGAAGAAGCCTGCCGACAAGGTGATCGGTTTAACCGTAAGCCAGGCATTGTATAACAAGGTCGGCGTGTCGATTACCGAGAAGGTGCTCAAAGACAAGAAGGGCCTTGAGAAAATCGTTGAATTGGAGCTTTGGGACGGACGTATTGTCCCTGTCCATCTTTTTACTACTCTTGTGCGTGACGGTGATGAGATTGTTGGTGTAGTCAGTTCGTTTATCGACCTGACTACACAAGCGGGGCAGCAACGCGAAGTTGAAGAACAGCGTGAGCGAATGATGCAAGCTGGTGGGCAGGTCAGCGAGTTGGCAGAGCATGTAGCTTCTGCCACGGACCTCTTGTCCGCTTCGGCTGATGATCAGGCTGAGGGGGCGCAGAAACAACGCAACCAGACATCCTCGGTTGCCACGGCCATGGAAGAGATGACAGCCACGGTTATCGAGGTGGCTCAGAATGCCACTGCTACGAGTGAGGCTGCTGATCAGGCCCATGACTCCGCCACAGAAGGCGTATCCATGGTTTCCAAGGCTGTCGATGCAATCAATCAGGTTGCCGAGTCTGCTGAACAACTTGAGCGAGAGGTTGGTGAACTTGATTCCCAGGCCGGGGAAATCGGTAGGATCATCAGTGTTATTAATGACATTGCCGATCAAACCAATCTGCTTGCCCTGAATGCCGCCATTGAGGCGGCCCGGGCTGGTGAAGCCGGTCGCGGCTTTGCCGTTGTCGCCGATGAAGTCCGCAAGCTCGCCGAGAAGACAATGATTGCCACCAAGGAAGTCGAAGATGCCATCAGCAAGATTCAGACTCGTTCGAGACATGCCACTGCATCGATGCGTCAAACAACTAAGCAGGTCGGAGAGAGTACCGATCTCTCCAATCAGGCCGGCGAAGCGTTGCAACATATTATGGAGAGCATCAAGGACATGGTTGGCAGAGTGGCGCAGATCGCCACTGCCGCCGAAGAACAATCCTCAGCCGCCGAAGAGATAAATCGTAGTATTGAAGATATTGCTATAATTGCCGAAGATGCTGACGAAGCTGCCGGGCAAGCTGCCAGTGCAACCCGTGATATGGCCGGACTTGCGATGGATCTTTTAAATGTTTCCAAGGGGTTCACTGAGGGTAAGGGGGAGATTAATCTTCGTGAATCAGAAGGTGAAATGAAGGGGATCCTGCCAAAACTGACTCAGGAGTACGTGGAACAAACGTATGGTGACGATATCTACAATGCCATGCAGGAGGAGATGGGGCATCCTGTTTTCCTGCCTGCTGAGAGTTATCCTGACCAAGTATTGATGCAGATGGCTGAATACGTTTCTGGGCGGACTGGCGTCTCCACACGGGATTTCTTCCTGGGTCTTGGGAAATTCTCGGTTATCCGGTTCAATGAGATGTATCCGGGGCACTTCAAGGATGAATCTCTAAAGAGTTTCTATTTGAGAATGAACGATGTGCATGCACAACTCACCGCTGGGCATCCCGGAATCAAGCCGCCGAATTTTACATATGAAGACAAGGGTGATGACCTGTTCATGAATTATCGGTCCAAGCGAGGGTTGTTCGATTACTTTGAGGGAATCCTGCTTGGAGCGGCAGACTTCAAGGGCGAGAAGGTGACTATAGAAGTGAAACCGTTCGATGATGAGACCGCACGGGCGGAAATTGTCTTCCACGGTAAGGTGTAGTTATTTGAACTCGATTTTAAAGTTCAAATTATAATAGGCTACTTGTTCACTTGTCTGCGATAAACTAAAGTAGAGATGGAATTTTTTATTATTTGTTTGCGTTATGCAATATTTAGCATGGAAGATCTCTCGAGGAGTGTGCCCGGATGTCAGATGATCTGAACAGGCAAATATTCAAGGAAGAAGCATACGACCTTCTGGGTGAGTTGGAAGGAGCTTTGCTTGAGCTTGAACAATCCCCGGATGACATGGATTTGATTAATCAGATTTTTCGCGCCCTGCATACCATCAAGGGCTCTGGTTCCATGTTTGGCTTTGAAGATATCGCTGAGTTTACGCATGAAGTGGAAACCGTATTTGACATGGTTCGTAATGGCGATCTTCCTGTAACGCCTACACTGTGCAGTCTCGCATTGAAGTCCCGTGATCATATTAATAATATGCTCGACAATTCCGACAATGATGAAGTTGTTGATCCTGAGGAAATGAAGGCAATTCTTCAGGGGTTGCAAGATATTTCATCGAGCGAAGCAGGGGCGGAAGAGTCCGATGACGATGGTGACCCGGAAGTCCCCGAGGTTACCGAGGGCGCTTCTGCTCAACTGTATAGTTTTCTAATCACCCTGACTGCTAAGGCTGGGGTTGAAGTCGATGAGTCAAAACTGGAGTCTTTTTTTGAAGAGTTGGTAAAACTCGGAGAGTTCCAGGTTGTTACTCGTCCCGGAGATATTCCTGGAGAAGAGGCGGGAAAGGGCCTTTACTGGGAACTGAGTTTGTCGACTGATGTTGAGGAAGACAATGTTCGTGATCTGTTCTTTTTCCTGGATGCCGATTTGGGTGTCGAGATTGCTCAAAGCGGCGGAGAAAAGCCGACTGAAGACATAAGCCCTGAGCCTGTTGCAACTGATGTGGTTCCATTGGTTGAAGATGAAATTCAAATCCCGACAGTCACTTCGTTCACCGATGAGTCCATGGATGATTTGGAAGTGCCTAAGATCGGTGAAATACTTGTTGAGAGCGGTGAGGTGACAGAGGCGGAAGTTCAGGATGCTTTGAAGAAGCAGACTGAGAAGAGTGAAAAGCCTCTTGGTCAGATTCTTGCCGAAGAGGGGACGGTTGCTCCTGAGAAGATAAAAAAGGCCGTGAAAGAGCAAAGCGAAGTCAAGGAGCAGGAGGCGCACAAAAAGCGCCAGGAAGCCTTGTCCAGCATTCGGGTTGCGGCAGACAAGCTCGACTATCTTGTTGATCTGGTTGGAGAACTTGTTATCGTCCAGGCTCAGATCTCCCAGATTGTAGGTGAACGTAAAGACCCCGTCATGACGCTTTTGGCCGAAGAGCTTGAACGGCTGAGTGACGAACTCAGAGATTCGACTCTCGGTATCCGCATGCTTCCAATTGGCACATCATTCAGTAAATTCAAGCGATTGGTGCGAGATTTGTCAGCAGATCTCAGTAAGCAGATTGGCCTTAGCACCAGTGGTGCCGAAACAGAACTGGACAAGACTGTCATTGAGCGGTTGGGTGACCCTCTGGTTCATCTGCTTAGAAACAGCATTGATCACGGTATTGAACAGCCAGAAGAAAGGGAAGCCAACGGCAAACCGCCCCAGGGTATGATTCATCTTTCGGCTGAGCACTCCGGCGGCGAGGTCCTGATCCGTATCACTGATGACGGTCATGGAATGAGTAGTGAAGTGATCCGCCAAAAGGGTATTGAGCGTGGGGTGATCTCCAAGGATTCCGAGCTTACCGAAAAAGACTTGTTCAAGCTGATTTTTGAACCCGGTTTTTCCACTGCCAAGGAAGTAACCAGTGTTTCAGGGCGTGGAGTGGGTATGGACGTGGTCAAGCGTGCCATCGATTCCCTCCGTGGAACCATCGACATTGATTCCAAGCTCGGCAAGGGGACAACCATTACGATCCGCTTGCCCCTTACTTTGGCTATCATTGATGGCCTTCAGGTGCAGGTTGAAGAGGGGTATTACGTTATTCCGCTTTCATTGGTCGAAGAATGCGTTGAACTCACCAATAGCGAAGTCGATGACGATGATTCCGGGCAGAGAATTTTACATCTCAGGGGTGACATCGTCCCGTACATTCATCTTCGTGACGTATTTGGGATTGAGGGGGAGAGTCCTCCTATTGAGCAGATTGTCATTACCGGCGTGGAAGGGAGCAGGATTGGCATTGTGGTTGATACCGTTATTGGTGAACACCAGACAGTCATCAAGAGCTTGAGTCGAGTCTATAAGGATGTAGAAGGCCTTTCCGGGGCAACCATCAAGGGCGATGGCTCTATTGCCCTTATTCTGGACATCCCAAGTCTTGTGCGACGAGTTGTTGCCGAATCGAAATAATCGAAATTGTTTGAATATAGATTACGAGGTTAGATGATGCCGAAGAAAATCCGTGTTCTCATTGTAGATGACTCCGCAGTAGTACGCCAAACTCTTGAAGAGATTCTCTCATCTGATCCAGCTATTGAAGTCATGGGAACAGCCATTGATCCGTTTGTCGCCGCTGAACGGATGAAAGTGGAAGTACCGGATGTCATCACTTTGGACATAGAAATGCCTCGTATGGACGGCCTGACCTTTTTGCAAAAACTTATGAAGCAACGTCCTATCCCGGTTGTTATTTGTTCATCTGTTGTTGAAAAAGGAACCAACAATGCTTTGAAAGCATTGGAATATGGGGCGATTGAAATAATAACCAAGCCAAAAGTTGGCACTAAGAAATTTTTGGAGGAGTCAAGCATTCGACTTATTGATAAGGTCAAGGCGGCGGCTATGGCTCGTCCCAAGGCCCTCAAGGCGACTGCACCCCTCAAGGTCAGTCCCAAGTTGAGTGCAGATGCAGTGATACCTATGGGAAAACCACAAACGCTTACGACAACGGAAAAAATATGCCTGGTTGGCGCTTCCACTGGTGGGACCGAGGCTCTGAGAGTTTTTCTGGAAGCTCAGCCTCCGGGATGCCCACCAATTGCCATAGTCCAGCATATGCCGGAGCATTTTACTGCCGCATTTGCCAGCCGTTTGAATTCAATCTGCCGGATCAACATTAAAGAGGCTAAAGATGGGGACTCCATGTTGCGTGGTCAGGCTCTCATAGCTCCAGGCGACAAGCATATGTTGCTCAAACGTAGTGGAGCCAGATATTTTGTTGAAGTCAAACCGGGGCCACTTGTCTCAAGGCATCGTCCGTCCGTGGACGTATTGTTTCGTTCCGGTGCGCGATACGGTGGCGGCAATGTTGTGGCGGCAATTATGACTGGTATGGGTGATGATGGTGCGAAAGGTATGAAGGAATTGCACGAGGCAGGCGCCTATACAATCGCCCAGGATGAGGCGACAAGTGTGGTTTTCGGTATGCCACAGGAAGCCATCAAGCTCGGTGGTATACACAAGATAATGCCGCTTCAGAAAATTGCTGGAGAGATCGTCCGAACCTGCGGATAGCAGATTGTTTGTTAGATAGATCGCAGCGTTGCTCTAGTAACGCAAAACCCCCTGCAAATAGTATGTTTGCAGGGGGTTTTGCGATGTCTACGCTAAGGACCAGTAGTGGCTATTTGTTTTTGCTATGTCGGTAGGCGATGACGTTTACGGGTTCTCGTGTGACCATTCCCTCATTCATTATTTCATCGAGAATGGTGAGTAATAGGTCGATACGATCAGGGTGATCGACGATTTCTACAACTACCGGCAGGTCTTCTGATAGGCGCAGAATCTTGGTGGTGTGGATCAGGCTGTTTGCACCGAATCCACTCATACCGCGAAAGACAGTGGCTCCGGCCAGGCCGAGTTTTCTGGTTTCCTCAACGATGACATCTGCTAATGGTCGCTTTTTGTACTTGTCATCCTCGCCGATGTAGATTCTAATTCGTTCGGCTTTATCCAGCAGTTTCACGTGATTGCCCCTGTGTGATAGGGTTACAGAAGTCGAC
>Ga0209692_10001254_pt1 | contig 36786 bp, 29 predicted proteins | sample tdDd472_FD_187129 | JGI IMG/M metagenome (GOLD analysis project Ga0209692, IMG submission 187129) | Marine sediment microbial communities from the Atlantic coast under amendment with organic carbon and nitrate - tdDd47.2 (SPAdes)... | ecosystem: Environmental > Aquatic > Marine > Coastal >...
CCACCCCTCCACTCCTCTCCCTCCCCACCCCCGCCCTCACCCCCGACGAGTCCCAGATCCTCGAATACCTCCTCCACCCCGACGCCGATCCCGCAGCCGTCGCCGCCGCCTACTCCCTCACCCTCACCGACCTCGCCCTCTGGCTCCGCCAACCCCACATCCAACAGGCCCAAGACGCCCTCCGCCAGCTCCACACCCTCCAGCGACGCGCCTGGCAAGACCAGGTCACCAAAGAAGCCGTCGAAACCCTCCGCAACGTCATGCACGCCGCCGAAGACCCCGTCGAACGCCGCCGTGCCGCAGCCGCCATCCTCCGCGCCCTCACCCGGACCAACCGCACCCCCCGCCGCCCATCAAACAACCCCACCAACCAACCCACCCTCCACACCGACTCCCCTCCCCAATCCAACACCCCCCAACACCAAACCCCCACCGACACCTACCCCTCAGCCGCAGCCGCCGCCGCGACACCAGACACCCCCAACACCACCCCCCACACCAAACCCAGCACCAAACCCGCACCCGACGACTGGGACCACCCCGACCACTGGTGCAACTCCCCCGCCTTCCAAGCCGTCTACCGCACCCTCGACGAATGCCGCGCCCGCGCCGCCGCCAAAGACAACGCCCAGGCCAAGCCTGAAGCCAAAGCCGAAACCGATTCCAAAGCCGAAGGCGAAACCGAAGCCGAAACCAACCCCAACCCCCACCCCACCGACCCCGACTCCTCCTAGCCCCCCACCCCCCGCGGCCCCCAGCCGCACTCCCCACCCCACCGTCAGCATCAGCGCAGCAAAAACCGGCACACGTACGGCACCACCGCCGCACGCGCGCACTCCTCACCCGGAGTCACTGACTACACAACCTGTCTCACCCGCGCCGCGCGTCCCGCAATATCAGAACTGCTCCGACCCGTCCAGGATCGACCGGCTCGTCCAGCGGTCGTTGCTCGACGACCAGAACACCCGCAGCATCTCGCCCTCGTCACCGCGGCCGAAGATCCAGATGTCGTTGTTCGGCCGCACGTCAACCTGGATCGGCCCGTTGGTCACCTTCGGGTGCTTGGGCGGCAGGAACTGGCTGAAGTCACTCACCCGCCACTCGCTGAACCCCGGCACCCACCAGTAGGCCACCATGGTCGAGTCCTCGGTGATGCCCACAACCGTCAGCGCGTTCCACGGCGTGACATACGTCGTCATCGTGCCCTGAATGAAGTTCGGGCCATCGAACCGCGTGGTCAGGTTCGTTACCTCCCACTTGCCCTTGAAGCTCGGCACCCACCAGATCACCTGCGACTCACCGGCCTCGGTCAGCCCGGCCACGTTGATCCCGCGCCAGTCCGTGAAGTAGATCGACAGCGAACCAGCGAACGCCGACGCGTTCGCGATCCGCCCGAGCGGGCTCGCCCGCCACCCATCCTCCGCTTCCTGCTGGCTGTACCACAGGCTCCACGCCATGCCGTCGGCGTCGAGCCCGGCGATCATGACGGTGCCCCATTCGGTCTCACCGGCCGCGAGGGTCCCGGTCAGCGCGGGGACGGTCTTGTCCTCGTCGCGGATCTGCGTCTGCGAGATGTTCAGGAATGTGAACGTGCTGCCCGACTCGACATACGCGATCACATCACCGTCGGCGTTGAGCGCGACGAGCACGGCGCGGCCGTCCTCGAGCCGCAGCAGCGAGACCGGCGAGGCCGGGATGTCGGCCGGGGCGTCCTCGGTGCTGATGTCTTCGGTGATGTTGGCCTGCATGTACGGGCCTTCGGCGGTCCGGGTGTAGACCAGGAGGCCGGACTCGGACGCCGCGGCGGCGAAGTACTCGTCGTCGTTCTCCCACGCGACCAGCTCGCCGATGAGGTCGAAGGTCTCGTTGCGGACGCCGAGCTTGGAGTAGTACCAGTTGAGATCCTTGCCGAACTCCCACACGGCCTGGCGGCCGGTCGGCGCCCGGCCGGCGAATGTGAAGCGCGGGTCGGGGAGCTCGGTGATCAACTCGTCGCCGGTGCCGTCGTCGCCCTCGCCGAAGTCGTCTTCGTCGCTGCCATCACCGCCGCCGTCGCCACCACCGTCTCCGCCGCCATCGCCGCCGCCATCACCACCGCCGTCGCCGCCACCGTCTCCACCGCCATCACCGCCACCGTCTCCACCACCACCGCCGTCACCGCCGCCTTCGTCGGAGACGCGGACGCCCATGCCCATGGTGTAGGAGTTGCCCTCGGCGTCGCCGACGCGGAGGTCGATGAAGGTGTTGGTGTTGGTGCTGAACGCGAAGAGGTGTGCTTCTTCGATGTCGGAGAACTCGACCGAGAGCGTGCGGCCCTCGGGCAGCAGCGTCCATCGGCCGGTGTGGACGGTGGTTTCGGTGCCGTTGTCCCAGTCGGCGAGGTCGTAAGCGACGAGATCGCCGTTGGTCTGCAGGTCGAGGAGGAGGCCCTCGAAGGCGATGAGTTCCTGGCCGCGTTCGGCGGCGGCACTGTCGGCGATGATCGATCCGAACCGGTACATGCCGACCGCCTCGGCCTCGGTGATCGCGTCACCTCTCCTGACAGCGACGACCATGTAGGTGAGTCCATCGCCGTAGCTCACGTCGATCGCGGTGAGCATGGTGCCGTCGGCGCTGATCTGGAAGTGCTCGGAGAGTCCGATGGAGCCGAAGCCGGTCGAGATCGAGAACTCGGTGATCTCACCGCTGCCGTTCTCCTCGCCCTCCTTGGTGATCGCCGAGTAGGTGAAGTTGCCGTCTTCGTCGATGATGGTGAAGGTGCCGTAGGCGCCGAGGATCTCCGAGGAGGTCGGCCCGCCGTCGGTCGGCAGGGCGATGGAGACGAATCTCCATTCGCCTTCGAGGTCGGCGAGTGCGGCCTCGGTGGGTTGCTCGTGGAGGAAGGTGAACGCCGCACCGCGGGAGGTGCCCGCGGAGTCGCCGCCCTGCTCGAGGATCCACCCGCCGGAGAATCCTCCGGCGGTCTGGAAGGAGGCTCCGGTCTGCTCCAGGGGTTCGAAGGCGGGCGCGTCGGCGTAGACCACATCGAGCTGGCCGTCGGTGAAGAGTTCGAAGGCGTCCCAGCCGACGGGCGTGAGGCCGTTGAAGTTGAACTCACCGGCCTGGCGTTCGAGATCGGAGGTCGTGACGTACCGCGCGGGGTCGGTGGCGGTGTCGATCTCGGCCTGGCCGGTCCACCAGCGGAGATCAACGGCGTCGACGCCGTCGTAGAACAGGCGGACGCCGGCGAGGCCGGTGGTGAGCAGCTTTCGGTGCTCGAGCAGTTCGAGCATCGGGGGCAGCTCGGTGTGCGTGGGCTTCCGGCGTGCTGTTGTGCTTCCCCGACCGTTCTTCTGCTTGGGCATCCTGATCTCCTCCGACCGTCTCTGCTGTTGTGTTGGCGGCGCTGTCGGGCCACCCGTGCACGGGCCCGGTGTTTCGGGCCCTGGGCACACCTCATCCATACCACGAACCGGGCGTTTGGCCAGCGGTCCTGGCGCGTAGGGCGGGTGACGCGTCCGGCGCAACCCGTTTAGACGCTACGGCTTGCCCGGACGCCCGGTTCTGCAACGACCCCGGCCGAATCCCGAATACAGTGCGGGCGACAGGAATCGAACCTGCAAGGCCTTGCGGCCACGGGAACCTAAATCCCGCGCGTCTGCCAGTTCCGCCACGCCCGCGTCGGCTGCATCGTATCACGCTCCCCTACCTTTCCAGAGCGAAACCTCGCCCGGCCGATCCCCAGACAAGGACAGCCGCATCCTGGAGACTGTCATGCGCAAGAGAGATTCTGCCGGACTCGCGATCGCCCCGTTGTTTCTGCGGCTGGTTTTGGCGGTGGTGTTCATCTGGGCGGGGCTCGGGAAGTTCATGCACACGTTTCCGGTGCAGGGCGAGGATGCGGCGATTCTGGCCAATTACGGCGTGATCCCGAACCCGCACTCGCAGAACCGGGCGGCCCCTCCGATCGATTCGGATGCCGGAGCGGACCCGATCGCGCCATCGGAGGAGGAGGAGCCGGACGCGGAGGATCTGCCGACGACCGGCGACGGGCCGCAGGCGTTGGGCCGGCCGGGCACGAGCGAGTCGAGCCGGCTGGTTTCGTACCAGTCGTCGGCACCGACGCGCGTGCTGGCGACGGCGGCCGACTTTCCGGAGGCGGTGGAGGTGCGGGGCTATGCGGGCCTGGTGCTCGCGTTGCACAGGGCGATCCATCCGGGGTTGAACCCGGACGACAGCACCCCGCTCATGCGTCTCTGGCCGGACTTTGACCCAAGCACCGAGTACGACCATTGGCCTCGGTATGCGGCGCTGGCGGCGGCGTTGACCGAGTTGATCGGGGGCATTCTGATTCTGGTGGGGCTGCTGACGCGGTTCAGCGCCTTTGGCCTTGCGAATGTGATGCTGGTGGCGATGTGGCTGACGGGGTTTGGTCCGGCGATCCAGAGCGGGAGCACGCGGCTGGGGTTCCTGCCTGACTATCCGTGGTTCGGGTCGGACCAGTGGACGCTGCTGCTGTTTCAGTTCAGCCTGTTCGGCGCGGCGATGGCGTTGGTGTTCGCCGGGCCGGGGACGCTGAGCATGGACAGGCTGCTGCTAGGCGGGTCGAGGAAGGCTCCGCCCCCGCCGCCGGCACCGAAGCCGCAGGGGAAGAAGTAGAGGATCTCGAGCGGGAGATGCCGACCGAGAGCGCCGCTGACGCGGCGGCATGGCGGCACAGGGCGCGATGCTCGGCACTTGTAGCCCGCTCAGGCACGCGTTTTCCCATTCTTCCGCAGCGTCTCTGCGCCTCTGCGTGATTCCATCTACACTGCCCTTGTGAGCACCGCGACAAGGACGTCCCGACCTGTGGAACCAGATCCCTCTGACACCACGCCCGACCCGACAACGGCATGGCTTGCGCGCCTGGCGGGGCGGTTTGTCGTGTTTGACGGACCGAACGGGTCGGGCAAGTCGACGCAGTTGCAGCGCTTCGCGGCCGAGTGTGCATCGCACGGCGTGCCGATCGAGATGGTCCGCGACCCCGGTGGGACGGCGGTTGGTGAACGCATCCGCGAGGTGCTGCTGAATCGCGATCACGACGGCATGGGGGTTCGGTGCGAGATGTTGCTCTATATGGCCAGCCGTGCGGAGCTGGTCGAGTCGCAGATCCGCCCGGCGATCGCGGCGGGCAAGCTGGTGCTGGCGGATCGCTTCGTCTCGAGCACGCTGGCGTATCAGGGTGCTGCGGGCGGGCTGACGGCGGAGGAGATCCGCGCGGTGGCGCAGGTGGCGACGGGCGGGCTGTGGCCGGACGTGACGGTGCTGCTTGATGTGGACACCGAGACGGCGAACTGCCGCATGACCGGCGGGCAGCCGCGGAGCAAGGCGGCGGATGCGACGATGTCGCTGTTTGCCGACCGGATGGAGGCCAAGGGCGATGCGTTCCACGCGCGTGTGCGGCAGGGCTATCTCGATCAGGCCGGGACCGATCCGGATCACTATCTGGTCGTCGACGCGACGGCCTCTCCTGATGACGTGTGGGCGAGGCTGATGGAGTCTCTCGCGGCGCACGCTATCGCGCAGCCGAAGTAGACACACCATGCTCGTGTGGACCCTCGCGATCCCGGTTGCCTTTCTGCTTGGGTCGGTGCCCTCGGGGTTGCTGATTGCTCGGGCCAAGGGCGTGGATATCCGCGCGCACGGTTCGGGGAATATCGGCGCGACCAACGTCTGGCGGGTGTTGGGCAAGGGGCCGGGGCTGCTGTGCTTTGGCATCGACATGGCCAAGGGGCTGGTGCCGACGCTCGGGGCGGGTCTGGCGGCGGGGGTGGTCGGGGTGTCGTCTGTGCCGCGGGCCGATGCGTGGATGTGGCTGGCGACGGTCGCGGCGGCGATTCTTGGGCACATGTACAGCCCGTGGATCGGGTTTAAGGGTGGTAAGGGTGTCGCGACGGGGTTTGGGGCGTTGCTCGGGGTGTATCCGCTCCTGACGGGGCCGGCGTTGGGCGCGTTCGCGGCGTGGGTCGTGATCGCGAAGATGAGCCGGTATGTGAGCCTGGCCTCGTGCGTCGCGGCGGTGAGTCTGCCGCTGTGGCTCGGGCTGACGATCGAGATGCTCTCGGACGTGCCGGATCGGCACGCGCGGGCGGTACCTTTCTATGTGGTGACCGGCCTTCTCGCGGCGGTGGTGCTGCTGAAGCACAGGGCCAACATCGGGCGGCTGCTGAAGGGGACCGAGAACCGGATCGGTCAGCGGGTGGATCCGAAGGCGTAGGCCGTCGCGGCGGAACTGCGGCCGACGGTGCGTCAGGCTCCGAGAACGGCGAAAAAGGTCCGAAACACCGACATTTGTGGGTAGATTCCCGTTCGTTACTTGGGGGTTGCGCGGAAGTTGCGCGGTTGTACACCCGGCCGATTGCGGTATGGAGGCCCGAAGCTCACGGAGTGTGAAACTGCGGGCCGATGAATCTGGAGCAAGGAGGCTATTCCGATGCCCAAACTCCGACTCTTTCATGGTCCTGACCCGCTCGACTCCGACAGTATTCCGTTCCCTCGGGCCCGCCAGGCTGGTGTGCCGTTTCGGCTCCGGCTGAGCGACTCGACCGAGGCGATCCGTCAGGTGGAGGATGCGCTCGAGCACGTGCAGGGGAAGATCAACGACGCGAACGCGCTGCTGGACGGCGGCTGGTTCGACGACGATGGTCCCCGGGCGGCGTAAGCCACTCGTTACTTTGACGCAGTTTGAGGAGCCCGGCCGGATATGGCCGGGCTCTTTCTTTGTTGCCGATGCAGGGCTGGTGGGTGGCGCGGGCCTGGCGCGATCAGTGGTCTTTGAGGGAGGCGGTGATCGCGACTTCCTGCAGCCGCAGGCTTGCCTGATCAAGTGCTTCCTTGGCCTGGTGCATCTGGTTGGCGTCGGCGGCGCGCCAGTCGGCCTTGGCGGTGTCGACCATGGCCCGCAGGGAGTCGATCTGGCGTTCGAGGTCGGCCCGGTAGTCGGGGTCGAGTGCGGCGCCGTGCCGGGCGAGCTGGTCGCCGATCCATTTGAGGTCGAGCGTGCAGTTGACGACGAGGTCGGCGACGCGGTGCTGCTGCATGTCGTCGCGGGCGTGGGTGACGCTGTCGCGTTCGATCTGTTCGACCTCGTCGCGGCTGAGGCCGTGGTTGGGCACGACCTGGAGCTGGGCGCGCTTGCCGGTGCGGTTTTCCTTGGCGGTGACGTGGAGGACGCCGCCGGCGTCGACGAGGAACTCGACTTCCAGTTGCGGCACGCCGGCGGGCATGGGCGGGAGGCCGCGCAGGTCGAAGACGCCGAGGGAGCGGCAGTGCTCGACCATCTCGCGTTCGCCCTGGAGGACGTGGATCTTGATGGAGGTCTGGCCGTCGACGCTGGTGGTGAAGCGTTCGGTCGCTCGGGCTGGGACGGTGGAGTTGGAGACGATGAGCTTGGCGACTGCGCCGCCGGCGGTCTCGATGCCGAGGCTGAGGGGGATGACATCGAGCAGCAGGGCGCCCTTGGTGACGCCGGACATGATGCCGGCCTGGACCGCGGCACCGAGGGCGACGACGCGGTCGGGGTCGAGGGCGGTGTAGGGCTGCGTGCCGAAGAACTCGCCGACGCGCTGCTGGACGAGCGGGATGCGGGTGGAGCCGCCGACCATGATGACCGCGTCGATGCCCTCGGTGGGTGAGGAGAGGCCGGCCTCGCGGACGGCGCGGGCGCAGCAGTCGATGGCGCGGTCGATCCAGTCGTGCATGAGAGTTTCGAGTTGTTCTCGGGTGACGGTGGTCTCGAAGGTGCCGCGGCCGGCGATGTCGATGCGGACGGGGGCGGAGGTGTCGTCGCTGAGGCGGTGCTTAACGGCGCGGGCGAACTGGGAGAGCGCCTTGCGGGTGGACGGGTCGAGGCCTTCGAGTTCGGGGGTGCTGTCGCCGAGTTGCGCGCGCATCTGTTGGCTGAGGGCGCGGACGAGGGCGTTGTCGACGTCGTCGCCGCCGAGGCGGGTGTCGCCGGCGGTGGAGAGGACCTGGAAGAAGGCGGGCTGGTCGGGGGATTCGTCTGGGGTGGGGTTTGGTGTGATGCGGAGGATGGAGACATCGAAGGTGCCGCCGCCGAGGTCGAAGACTGCGACGGTGCGGGGTTCGGCCTTTGCGCCGATGCCGAGGCCGTAGGCGAGTGCGGCGGCGGTGGGTTCGTTGACGATGCGGACGACGTCGAGTCCGGCGAGTCGGCCGGCGTCGCGGGTAGCCTGGCGCTGGGCGTCGTCGAAGTAGGCGGGGACGGTGACGACGGCCTTGCGGACCTCGGTGCCGAGGGCGTTGGTCGCGCGGGCTGCGAGCTGGCGGAGGATGATGGCGGAGATCTCTTGCGGCGAGACGATGCGGTCGGTGCCGTCGAGCGGGACGGCGACGCGGGCGGTGTTGTTTTCGCCGGCGACGACGCGGTAGGAGAGGTAGGGCAGGTCGGGCTGGGCGTCGGCGAGGGCGCGGCCCATAAGGCGTTTGACGCTGGAGATGGTGGTGGTCGGGAACTCGACGGCGCGGTCGGCGGCGTCGTGGCCGACGATGGTGCGGGGCTTGCCGTCGGGGCCGGGCTCGAAGCGGACGACGCTGGGGAGGAGGGTGCGGCCCTGCTCGTCGGCGATGGTCCGGGGGCCTTGCTCGTCGAAGATGGCGACGAGGCTGTTGGTGGTGCCGAGGTCGATGCCGATGATTGGTTCTGTTGAGGCGGTCATCCTGCGACGATAGCGCGGGTGTGCGCTCCCGTGGGCAGGTGGCTGGCTTAGGAGAATCGAAGGAGGCCCAGGCACCCCAGGACGGCTGCTGCGATCGCGGCGATCGTGCGCACGTGATTCCAGCGGGTCCAGGCACTGAGGTAGTGCGTCCAGACCTCGGTGGCTTCAGGGCTCTCGGGGTCAACGGCCGCGAGTCTGTTGTTGAGCGGGACGTTGCAGCGGATGGTGACGAGGAAGGTCCCTGCGAGGTAGAGCAGGCCCGCGAGGGCAAGTAGGCGGGCCGGCGCAACGTCCCAGCGGAATGCAGCGAGGGCGATTGCAGAGAGCGAGAGCGCTGCGGTGCCCATGAAAGCGCCGAGAAAGACGGGGTTGATGACGGTGACATTGATCTGCTGCATCGCCGCGGCGCCATGGCTGGGCGGGATGCGGTGGAGTGCCTGCATGATGAACGATGAGAACGCGAGGAACACGCCGGCGATCAGGCCGCTGCCGAGCACGATCGCGATGCCGAGGATGGAGAGAGTCGATTCCATGGTCGGCATCGTTGGCGCGCGGTCAGCAGCCGGCCGCCCACTCGTTGAGGTAGGCGATGAAGTCTTGCGTATTGATAGCTCCATCGCCGTTCCAGTCGGCCCGGAGATGATCGCCGGCCCAGGCGTTGAGAAACTCGATGAAGTCCTGCGTGTTGACGTTGCCGTCGCCGTTGAGATCGGCGCGGCAGCCGCCCTCGGGCACGAACTCGAGATCATCGAAGGCGATCTCCGCATCGCTTTGGCCGATGAACCGGGCCTCGAATGACATGATTCCGTCGGCGCGGATGGTCAGGCTCGTGTAGGGCTTGCCGTTCCAGACCGGCGATTGCACGATGCCGAGGCTTGCGCCCTGGGCGTCGAAGGCCTCGAACTCCCACTGGTCGTCGTCGAATCCGTCGTCGCCGCCCCAGAGCCGGATGAAGCCCTGCGGTTCGTCGAACTCGCCGACCAGCGGCTGCCACCTGCCGCCGTTGGACGCGATGATCGAATTGGACGGCGAACGATGCCAGTTACCCACAAAGTTGTCGGCGTACACGTGCACCTGGGACCCGAAACGCGGTCGGAGCGACACGCCGCCGAGGTCGAGGCCGAAGATGTTGTCGCGGTTTTCGAACTGCTCGAAGTTGATGGTCTGGGCGCTCGCCGCGGCTCCGATCGACGCGATGGCCATGGTGCAAACAACAACGAGCGTCCGATCGGTGCTCATGCGGAGCCTCCGTGAGTGCATGGGGTCCCAAAACCTAGCCGCCCCGGCTGCAGTTCAGTGTAAGGGAGACGGGCAGGTTCACCACGTCGATATCGAATCCCGAGTCGGCACTTACTTCGGCACCCAGGCCAAATCGGCAAGCTGGTCGACGAGTTGGGCGACCATCGCGCTCTCGGCATCACCGACGGGCAGGCGCACGGCGAAGTGAGAGCCGGTGCCCTGTTGGCGGATGTAGACCAGGGCGGTCGGGCGGGAGCGCTGGGGGAAGAAGATCTCGGTGTTGTCGATGCGAGTCAGGGTGGTGGGCTCGAGGAGGCCGGTCTCGCCGACGAGCCTCCAGAGGCGTTGGACCTGGGCCTGGTCGAGCTGGCGGGTCTGGCGGGGGTAGACGCGGGGGGTGGCCCCGGGGCCGATGGCGGCGCGGAGCACCCCGTCGGGCTCGACGAGGTAGCGGGCGGGGCGCTCGGCGCGGGGGAGGCTGTCGATGTCGGTTTCGGCGGAAGAGGGGCCGACGACGGTGATGCTGAGGGCGAAGTCTTCGGGGGTGGTGTCGGGGAGGACGACTGGCTCGGGCTCGGGGAGGGGCCGCGGGGTGGAGGAGCAGCCGGGGAGAGAGAGCAACAGGGCGGCGAGGGCGGCCGTTGCGAGGGTGTGTGGGCGGCGGCGCGGCGGGTTGGTCGGGAGGGGGCGGGGCAAGGATCGGTCTCCGTCGCACGGGATGAACTGTCGCGGCCGGATCGGGGATCGGAGCGGCGGATCTCGGCCCGGAGGGAGAGTCTACTCCGGGACCGTCCGATCCGGACGCGGACCCTATCCTCTCCTCCCATGAACTGCTCCATCCGCTGGCTGAATCGCTATCTCTCCCCCGGCAACGTGACGGCTGCCGAGGCCGACGCCGTCCTGACCGCGGCGGGGTTTCCCATTGAGGAGGAGACGGCCCTGCCGTCGGGTGACACCATGCTCGACGTGGAGGTGACGTCGAACCGGGGTGACTGTCTGAGTCATCTGGGGCTGGCGCGGGAGGTGGCTGCGGGGACGGACCGGGTGCTGGTGAAGCCCGCGTGGGAGGAGCCGGCGCGGACCGGCGGGGCGGCGGCTGAAGCGCTGACGCTCCGGAACGAGACGCCGGAGGTGTGTCCGCTGTTTACGGCGCAGGTGGTCCGGGGCGTGAAGGTGGGCCCGAGCCCGGCGTGGCTGGTGGAGGCGTTGGAGGCGGTCGGGCAGCGGTCGATCAACAACGTGGTGGACCTGACGAACTTCATTACGTTTGAGCTGGGGCACCCGTGCCATGTGTTTGATCTGGCAAAGCTGGCAGGGTCGTCGCTGGTGATCCGGTATGCCAGGCAGGGCGAGAAGCTGCGGACGCTGGATGAGAAGGACCGTGTGCTGCGGGCGGACGAGCTGGTGGTGGCCGATGCCGAGCGGGCGCAGTCGCTGGCTGGTGTGATCGGCGGGGCCGACAGCGAGGTGAGCAACCAGACGACCGACGTGGTGCTGGAGATGGCGACGTGGGACCCGGTGACGATCCGGCGTGCGGCGCGGCGGCTGGCGATTCAGACCGATGCGGCGCACCGGTTTGAGCGGATTGTGGATCCGCGCGAGATCGAGTTTGCGGCCAGGCGGGCGGCGGCGCTGCTGGTGGAGATCGCAGGCGGGCAGCTCTGCGAGGGCGTGCTGGCGGCGGGGCGAGAGTTTGCGGCGCCGACGGTGGTTGAGCTTCGGCCGCAGCGGGTGCGCGATGTGATCGGCGTGGAGATCCCGGACGATGAGCAGGTGTCGATGCTCTCGGAGCTGGAGATCGATGTGGGGCGCGGCGCGTCGGGCACGCTTCGGTGCACGATCCCGGCGTTCCGGCACGACCTGACGCGTGAGATTGATCTGGTGGAGGAGGTCGCGCGGGTGAAGGGGTTGGACGCGGTGCCGATCCTGGACCGGATGCCGATCGTCGCGAAGCCGCCTCAGGAGAGCGAGGGCGCGGTGCGGGCGATCGCGGGCGTGCTCGGGGGGCTGGGGTTTTACGAGACGGTGACGTTCACGTTTGTGGGGCGCGAGGCGGCCGAGCCGTTCTTGCCGCCGGAGATGCGGCTGCTGAAGGTGGATGATGCGCGGCGGAGCCAGGAGCCCTATCTGCGTCCGAGCGTGCTGCCGAGTCTGCTGGCGTGCCGGCGGACGAATCAGCACGGGCAGGTCGAGCAGGCGGGGGGCGTGCGGCTGTGGGAGATCTCGTCGGTCTTTGCCGAGCTCGATAAGGACGGGCGGCACGGGATGGAGAACCGCAACCTTGCGCTGTTGATGGACACGCCGGGCGAGGGGCGGAAGCGGTCGGCCGACGACCGGCAGCGGGCGGTGCGGCTGATGCGCGGCGCGGTCGAGTCGGTGGTGCGGGCGCTGGCGGGGAGCGAGGCGCGGGTAGAGATCGTGCCGGGCAAGCCGTGCCAGGCGGCGTTTGACGCGGAGGCCTCGGCCGAGGTGCTGGTGGCGGGGCAGCGGATCGGGACGTTCGGGTTCATGACCGGTGCGATGCAGAAGGCGTACGGGCTTGAGGTGCCGGTGATCGCGGCTGAGCTGAGCCTGGATGCGCTGGTGGGGATGTACCCGCCTCGGGCGGTGACGCATGCGCTGCCGGCGTTCCCGTCGATCGAGCGGGACCTCTCGTTCGTGGTGGCTGAGGACGTGCCCTGGGCGAGGTTTGAGGAGTTGATCCGCGAGGCCGAGCCGGCGTTGCTGGAGCGGACCTCGTTTGTGGGGACGTACCGGGGCAAGCAGACGGGGCAGGGCAAGAAGAGCGTGACGATGCGGCTTCGGTTCCGCTCGCCGGAGCGGACGCTCCGGCACGAGGAGGTCGATCCTCAGGTGGAATCGCTGGTAGAGGCTGCGAAAAATCGGCTTCACGCCGAGCTTCGAGCCTAGCACGGCCTGATCATCACCCGATCGAACCCAAAACATCAGGTCCGCATGTTCCGGTGTGGGCCGAACCGCGCGAGTACCATGGCGGTACGAGCGGGGAGCCCGGCTCACCGCTCGCGACGAATCACACCCAGAGCTCACGGAGGGCCTCTTCGATGACCCAGACCTCGACCCAGCCCGCTTCGAACACCAAGACCGCGGCGGAGAAGCCGCTGATCTATGTCAATGGGCGCATGGTGCCCAAGCACGAGGCGATGGTCTCGGTGTTCGACCACGGGCTGCTGTATGGCGACGGGATCTTTGAGGGGATCCGGGTCTACAAGGGCAAGATCTTCAAGGCCGCCCAGCACATGGACCGGCTGTACGGGTGCGCGGAGAGGCTCTTCCTGACGATCCCGATCGGGCGGGACGAGATGATGGACATCATGCGTCGGTGCATCACGGCCAACGAGATCGTGGACGGGTATATCCGTCTGGTGGTGACCCGCGGCGAGGGCTCGCTGGGGCTGAACCCCTACCACTGCCCGGAGGCGGGGATCATCTGCATCGCTGATCAGATCCAGCTCTTCCAGCCGGAGATGTACGAGCAGGGGATGCGCGTGGTGCTGGCGCACCGGCCCAAGACGCCGATCGCGTGTCTGGACCCGCGGATCAAGAGCCTGAACTATCTGAACAACATCATGGCGAAGGTCGAGGCGATCCACCTCAACCGCAGCCTGGGCATCACCAAGCCGAGCGACCAGCTGCTCGAGGTGATCATGCTCAACACCGAGGGCAAGGTGACCGAGGGCTCGGGCGACAACATCTTCCTGGTCAAGGACGGGAAGCTGATCACGCCACCGACCACGGTGGGCTTGCTCGAGGGGATCACGCGGCGGTTCGTGAAGGACAAGCTGTGCCCGGAGATGGGGTACACGTGCACCGAACGGGAGTTCACGATCGAGGATGTGTACGGGGCGGACGAGGTGTTCCTGACCGGTTCGGCGGCGGAGATGATCGCGGTGCGCGAGGTGCTCGAGCACGACGGCAAGGGCAACGTGACCGCGACGCACAAGATCTCGGACGGCGAGGGGCCGATCACCAACGCGCTGCGGGGCAAGTTCAGGGAGATCGTGACCAGCGCGAACGTGCCCGAAGACTGATCCGTATTGACAGCAGACGATGGACGCTGCATCTGAAAGCACTGCCGCGGGCACGGGATGGAGACACCCGTGCCCGCGGTGTCGTTATGACACGGTGGGGTTGGATGCGGAGCGGTGTCCGGAGTGCGGCATCACGCGCGGGGATGCTGCGGAGCTGCGGCGCAGGAGGGAGCGGGCTGCGCAGTCGGCACCGGTCGCGGCGCTCTGCACGGTGCCGGCGTTCTTTGCTGCCCTGTATTCGTACACGGTTCTGTCGTACGTGCACCACTTCGGGTTCTGGAACGATGCGCAGCGGGTTCGCACGGCGGTGTCGCTCGCGGCTGCGGGCGGGCTCATCGCGGTGGCGGTGCTGAACTGGGCGAGGCTGTACCGGAGAGTGCCGTTGCTGAGCCTGTGGTGGGTCGGCGTCCTGGTGCTTGTTGTGCTGTTCCTGCTCCCGGCGTGAGTGAGTCGGCCGGAGCGTGGTTGGCCCACGCCCCGCACTCCGGGCATCGCCCTTCGGCGGGTCCGCCGCGGAGGTCGTAGCCGCACTCTGCGCAGTGGCCCTGGCGCAGTTTGGGGATGAGCGGGAACACGGCGGCGCAGACGAGGGCGGTGGTGCCGGCGGTGAGCACGGATGTCGGCACGAGCGAATCAAGGAGCACGAGTCCGGTGGTGATGCCCAGCGCGCCGACGCCGCCGGTGGCGAGGCCGAGCAGCGACAGTCTTGCGCGTCGCTGGACGCCGTGTTGGAACCACCGGCGGGGGCGGAGTCGGTGGAGGAGGTCCATGGTGAGCCAGGCGGAGACGATCGGCACGACGGTGAGCGCGAGGATGATCGCGGCATAGGGCACGTTGCCATCGCGGAAGAACTGCTCGCGCCGCGCGGCGGACTCACCGATGACGGAAGCTGCGCCAAGACCGAGGAAGATCAGGCCATAGCCTGCGGTGAACCACACCACGGGTCAGTGCTCCGCGTCCTGCCGCGGCCACGGGGAGAACTCGCGCGCGTCCGGCGCGGGTTCGCGCTGGTCATCGAGTCCCAGGCCGCCGGTACCTCCGAGTTGCTGCGGAGGTGTCGGCAAACAGATATCCCCCATGATCATCATCCGCTGGGGCGGCGCGGGCCGCAGCCACGCACGGAGGGTGGAGAAGGGCTGGGCGTCGGAGAGGGCTCCGGCGTTGGCGTCCCCCTTGGCGACGAGCCACGCGCCCGAGAGCAGGAGCGCGAGGAGCGCAGCGACACGGCTGTAGGCGTGCCTGGCCTTTGCGCGCACTGCGGCGAGGCCGACCGGACAGTCCCTTGTCAGCACTTTGCCGTCAGCGCGCCTGTAGAAGCGGACGCAGACCCGTCCGCCCTGCGATGCTCCCTGCGCGAGGGCAAGCGCTTCGTCGCGGGTCATGGCGTCGAGGTTGTGGACGTGCAAGCCGCACTGCTCGCAGTGGCGTGTGCGTTCGTCGCCGGTCATCTGCTCCCAGTCCATCGAGCAGGGGCTGGCGACGCGAATGTCGTCGAGAATGTCGAGGCTGAGGTTGCGGGCCATGGGTACCTCCTCGTGTCTCAAGGGGATACCGTCGGGCCGCGCTGCGGGTTCCTATGTTCTTCTGGCTCGTTACATCGCCGAGACGTTCTGGCATCGCCGAGGTGTTCGGACGGATGCGTACAGAGTGCTTACGCCCCCCACTTTCCGGCGTAGGCGGTGTCGAATCCGGCGGCGTCGATGGCGGCGAGTTCGAACTGGCGTTTGGCGATCTGGCGGAGGTGGAGGGCGTCGTGGGCGGACCAGGCGGCGAGGAGGTCGCCGGCGGGGACGTTGCCCATTTTGGGGTGGGCGTAGGTGCGGTGCCAGTCGACGTCGTCGAGGCTTCGGAGCCAGGCGAGCGAGCGTTGGCGTTCGGCGACGAATCTCGCGGCGGCTTCGGCGAGGTCGGCGTCGCGGTATCGGCGGGTGATGGCTGCGGCCTCGGGATCGATCGGGTCCCAGTCTTCCTGCGGATCGGCGAGGGTGCGGCGCAGGCGGGGGCGGAAGTCGTCGGTCTCTTCGTCGGCGAGGTGGCAGACGATCTCGAGGATGGACCACGTTGTGTCGTTGGGTCGGTAGAGCGCTTCGTCGCGGCCGACGCGGTGGACGAGCGCCGGCAGCACGTGCGCGAACCGTTCCATCCGATCCATGATCGCGCGTAGGTTCATGGGTCGCTCGCTTACGAGCTGCCTTCGCGCATGCGGGCGAGGCCTTCGGGGAAGGGGTAGCTCGGGAAGACGCCGACGTGGCTGAAGCCCCACATGCCGGGCGAGGGGTAGACATCGCCCCGGTAGCCGGCGTCGTAGATCGTGCGGAGGACGCTCTCGAAGCTGGGCTCGTTGCCGTCGGCGTCGGTCAGGCGGTTGGAGCGGGCGCCGAGGAAAGAGACCGCGGCGACGGGCTTGCGGTCGGGGCGGCCCTGGAGCATCTTGGAGATGGTGCGGAAGCCGCGGCCGAGGTCGTCGAGTGAGAAGGTGGGCTTGCCCTTGGGACGGAGCAGCGCGAGGATGAGGACGCTGTCGAGGTCGTACTTGAGGACGTAGGGCTCCCGGTCGTGTGCGGCGTGGACGGCGACCGACTCGTGGAACATCTTGGCGTAGGAGGTGACGCTGTTGACGCTCCACTGGCTGGTGGTGATGCGGTTGACCAGTTGGGCGATGATGCCGTGGGTGTTGTCCTCTTCGTTGATGCCGCAGACGATGGTGCGGTACTTGCCGTCGAGGGCGTCGAGCAGCATGTCCTGTCCCCACATGATGCGGACGCGGCGGCCGGGCTCGATGGCCCCGCGCTCGCCCGGCAGGAGGGAGACCCGGTCGGCGAACTGTTCGGAGCCGAGCAGGGCATCGGCCTCGTGGTCGTAGAGGCCGACGGTCTGGGTTTGGGACTGTGACATGGCTTCGATCCTCCGTGCGTAGGGGTCACCCGTGTAGATCGTAACGTCGCGGCCGGGCTGTGGGTTCGGCGGCGGGGCTGTGGGGTTGGCGGCGGGGCTGGGGGTCCGGCGGCGGGGCTGGGGCTCACCAGACGAAGCCGCCCCGCTCGGCGGCGGTGGCGACGGCCAGGGCGTGCTCGCTGGCCTGGGCGGCGTCGAGCATGGGCAGATCGACCCGGGGACCCATGGGGCCGCCCCCGGCGGTGTCGATGCGGAGCGTCGCCATGCGGGCCCGGCGGTCGAAGGGCGATTCGACGACGTCGATGACCTGGACACGGTCGAGGAAGGCGACGGAGGTCTGGCGCGTCAGGACGCCGGTGCGGCAGCCGATCCAGTCCTGCGACCGCTGGTAGCGGATCATGGAGGCGCCGCGGCGGTCGAAGAGCACGGCTGCGACGCCTCCGGCGACGACGATGCCCGCCAGCCACCATCCGCCGGCGAAGAACAGGGCCGCGGCGATGGCGAGGGTGACCGGGGCGATGATCAGCAGGCTCTTGCGGAGCATGCGCCGCTTGGCCCGGGCCGAGAGCCGCTGCCAGGGCTCGGCGTCGAGCGAGAGCGAGGGGCGGATCTCCTTGGCGATGACGGGGATCCGGTCGAGCTCGACGAGCGGGGCGAACCACTGGCGGCCGAATGATGACTCGTTGCCGGACTCGGGGTCGACGCCGCCGGCGGTCTCGACACTGATCGCGGCACGCTCGAACCTGCGGTGCTGGAAGGACTCGGTGAGGCGGACGAGCTGGATGCGCCGGCGGGGGACGGTGGCGCCGACGCGGGTGAGCAGGCCGGACTCGATGCGGAAGTCGTCGCCCTGGCGGCTGAGGCGGAAGCCGCCGAAGCGGAGCAGCGCCCAGAGCACCGAGCCGCCGATGAGTGCGCTGGCGAGAAGCAGCACGACGGCCCCGGCGGTGAGGCCGACGCCGATGTCTGAGGTGGCGCGAAACTGGTGCAGCACCCAGTCTCGAGCGACGGCGAGCTTGTCGAAGAGTTTGAACTCCCAGGCGAGGCCCATGGCGATGGCGACGAGTACGAGGCCGCGCATGGTGATCATGCCGAGGCGGACGAAGTCGAGGCCGCGGAGGCGGAGGAGCTCGACGCGTGGTTCTTCGATGGCGGGAGAGTCGGTGCCTGCCTGCTCGCCGGGGCCGGACGTTCGGGCAGGGGTGCCGGCGAAGACGCGTTCTCTGATGCGTTCGACCTCGCCGACGGGAACGACGCGGAGGACGACCTCGGGCTTGCCGCCGGCACCGGTCTCGACGCGGACCTCGGTGACGCCGAAGAGGCGGTGGAACAGGCTCTGCACGGACTCGACGTTCTGGATGCGGCCGTAGCGGACGGAGCGTTCGGTGCGGCCGATGAACGCCATGGAGGTGACGATCTGGTCGTCGCCGAGGGTGTAGCGGAAGGTGAAGAAGCGGACGATCTCGAAGATGGCGCTTGGGACGAAGAGGAGCATGAGCCAGATCTGCCACGAGTCGCCGCCGACGAAGAGCACGGCGATGCCCGGGGCCAGGAGCGAGCGAGCGTGGCGGACGATGTTGAACGCGGGGGAGGTGGGATGGAGGCGGCGGGTGTCAGACACCGTCGGCCTCCGGGGGCTCGAGGGGCGCGGGGGTGGTATCGGCGGGCGGATTGCCGTCGGGTTGGGGATCGTCGGGTTGGGCGTCGATGGGCTGGGGGTGTGCCCGGTCGAGGAGGCGGTCGCGGATGCGCTCGGCTTCGTCGAGGGCGAGGCCGGGGATCTCGACGACGGCGTTGCGGGTGCCGGCGGTGTGGATGACCAGTTTGCCCAGACCGAGCCGGCGCATGACGGGGCCTTGGGAGACGTCGGTGTGTTGGACGCGGGAGCGTGGGATGATCGTGGTCTTGCGCCACCAGACGCCGCGGCGGAACTCGAGGCCGAGTTCGCCGAGGGCGATCCCCGCGTGGCGGTAGGCAGCGTTTGGATAGGCGAGGGTCGCCCAGAGCATGAGTGCGGCGAGCAGGGCCCAGATCAGGAAGAGGATGGCACCGAGCAGGAGTTCTCCGCTCTTGTACGCGACCACACCGGCGACGACCGCTGCGGGGATGAGCACGACGGCGTCGAAGATCCACCAGCCGATGCGTTCGGCCTTGATCCAGGCTGGGTGGAGGTCACGCAGCGGCGCACCGGTGATGCCGGGGCGGGGGGCGTCCTGAGTGATCGGCAGCGCATCGTCCATTGGTGCACGAGCATAGAACCGGGAGATATCGGAATAGGGGACGCTCGGCGTGGCGGTCGGGCCGCTTGATCGCGGGTGGATGGAGCGCGAGAGACGCGGGGCAAAAACAAAGCGGGCTCGACTGGGAGTTACCCAATCGAGCCCGAAGTACGGCGACAACCTACTTTCCCGCAAAGCAGTATCATCGGCGAGCAGGGCTTAACTACTGTGTTCGGTATGGGAACAGGTGTGACCCCTACTCTATGGCCACCGAAAGCCGAACAGCCGAGTTTCCTCAGCTGTCGGTGAAGGGCAGTGACAGTATCTCTCTCTTGAACTCCCTCGTGCGGTTTGTTGCACGAGACAAGTTGCGTCTGGTGTCACCGCGGCGTGAGCCGCGGCGTCCGGTTGACGTGATCAAGCGTTCGACCGTTAGTACCGCTCCGCTGAGGGCCTCTCGACCCTTACACGCGCGGCCTATCAACCTGGTAGTCTTCCAGGGGTCTTTCGCTTGCGCTACCAAGCCTCATCTCGAGGGGGGCTTCCCGCTTAGATGCTTTCAGCGGTTATCCCTGCCCAACGTAGCTACCCTGCGGTGGACTTAGCAGTCCAACAGGATCACCAGGGGTTGGTCCAACTCAGTCCTCTCGTACTAGAGTTGACTCCTCTCAAGCTTGGAACGCCCACAGCAGATAGGGACCGACCTGGCTCGCGCCGGTCTGAACCCAGCTCGCGTACCGCTTTAATGGGCGAACAGCCCAACCCTTGGGACCGCCTTCAGCCCCAGGATGCGATGAGCCGACATCGAGGTGCCAAACCGCACCGCCGCTATGGACGCTCGGGTGCGATAAGCCTGTTATCCCCGGAGTACCTTTTATCCGTTGAGCTACGACCCTTCCACACGGGATCGCAGGATCACTAGAACCTACTTTCGTAACTGCTCGTCCTGTCAGACTCGCAGTAAAGCCGGCTTGTGCTCTTACACTCTAACACGCGGTTTCCATCCGCGCTGAGCCGACCTTTGTACTCCTCCGTTACTCTTTGGGAGGAGACCGCCCCAGTCAAACTAACCAGCACTCACTGTCCCCCGCCCGGATTCACGGGAGTCGGGGTTAGGACACAAACGTGATCAGGGTGGTATTTCACCAACGGCTCCACCCGAGCCAAAGCCCGGGCTTCAAAGCCTCCCACCTATCCTACGCAGAACATGCTCGTGACCAATGAAAGCCTATAGTGAAGGTTCACGGGGTCTTTCCGTCTTGCTGCGGGGAGGCGGCATCTTCACCGCCACTACTATTTCACCGAGTCGGTCGTGGAGACAGTGCTCCAGTGATTACGCTATTCATGCGCGTCGGAACTTACCCGACAAGGAACTTCGCTACCTTAGGACCGTCATAGTTACGGCCGCCATTGACCGGTGCTTGGGTTCCGAGCTTCGCCGAAGCTGACCCGGTTCCGTGACATTCCGGCATTGGGCAAGCGTCACACTGTATACATCCTCTTGCGAGTTAGCACAGTGCTGTGTTTTTGATAAACAGTTCCCAGAGCCTTTTCTCTGCGCCCCGAAGGGCCCCCTTATTGCGAACGTACGGGGTTAATTTGCCTAGTTCCTTCACGACCGTTATCTCGAGCGCCTGAGGTTATTCACCACACCCACCTGTGTCAGTTTTGGTACGGGCCTCGCTTTGCCCACACAGCTTTTCTAGGGACTTCCGCCACTGACATCGGCCACGAGGGCCTGGGCACAACTGGTCGCCCCGTCAGACTAAGAAATCCGCACTGTGCTTTGATCGCCACGAGGGTGACGGAATATTAACCGTCTGTCCATCGACTACGCCTTTCGGCCTCACCTTAGGTCCCGACTAACCCTGGGCGGATTTACCTTGCCCAGGAAACCTTGGGTATTCGGCGAGAAGGATTCTCACCTTCTTGATCGTTACTCAAGCCCGCATATGCACTTGCTGCCGCTCCACGGACCGTTCCCGGACCGCTTCACCGCCGACAGCAACGCTCTCCTACCACTTCTTACGAAGTCCGCAGCTTCGGTTCAATGCTTATTCCCGATCATTATCGGCGCCAGACTCCTCGACCAGTGAGCTATTACGCACTCTTTAAATGGTGGCTGCTTCTAAGCCAACATCCTGGCTGTCATAGCAATCTGACTTCCTTATGAACTAAGCAAAGATTGGGGACCTTAGCTGGCGGTCTGGATTATTCTCCTTTTGACGACGGATATTGTCACTCGCCGTCTATCTCCCAAGACTTGGCCGTTGGTATTCGGAGTTTGGTTCGAAGGGGTACCCGGGTAGGGCCCACCTCCGATCCAGTAGCTCTACCCCCAACGGTTGCTTCTTGAGGCTAACCCTAAAGTTATTTCGGAGAGAACGAGCTATCTCCCGGTTTGATTAGACTTTGACTCCTCCCCACAGCTCATCCCATAACTTTTCAACGTTAACGGGTTCGGTCCTCCAGAGGGTCTTACCCCTCCTTCAACCTGGCCATGGGTAGATCACACGGGTTTCGCGTCTAGCCCCTGCGACTACGCGCCCTATTCAGACTCGCTTTCGCTCCGCCTCCGGCCCGGTAGGCCTTAGGCTCGCCACAGAGACTAACTCGCGGGCTCATTATGCAAAAAGCACGCCGTCACTCCGAAGAGCTCCGACAGCTTGTAGGCACATGGTTTCAGGTTCTCTTTCACACCCCTCATCGGGGGTCTTGTCATCATTCAGTCACCTTACTGATTCACTATCGGTCGTCGAGGAGTACTTAGCCTTGGAGGGTGGACCCCCCAATTTCAGTCCGGGTTTCACGAGACCGAACCTACTCGAGGGCTTACGACAACTTCCGGCTACAGGGCTTTCACCTTCTCCGGCGCGCCATTCAAGCGCTTCACTCATCCATTGTCGCATCCGCTTTCGCTCGCCGCTACTCACGGAGTCGCTGTTGCTTTCCTTTCCTGTGGGTACTTAGATGTTTCAGTTCCCCACGTTCGCTTCGTACACCTATGCATTCAGTGCACGATGACCCATACGGGCCGGGTTTCCCCATTCGGACATTCTGAGATCACAGCCTGGTTACCGGCTCCCTCAGACTTTTCGCAGGTTCCCACGTCCTTCATCGCCTCTCGACGCCAAGACATCCGCCATGTGCCCTTAGTCGCTTGATCACGCCAACCCGACGCCGAAGATCCACCAACCGGCCTTCCGAATGGTCTCACCGCGACGAGGGCTGCCGTAAGCGACAACCTTCCTATATAACACTCAGACGCAACTTGTTCGTCTACCGTTCTGGTTGCCGGAACAATGGCAACTCAGAACTCTACTGTCACTGCCCGGTTGTCAAAGAGCTCGGGTCGTCCGCCGGATCAACCGGCCTCGGACCCTTTCGGTCGGCTCCGCAGCCTTCCGAACGCCTCGTATCGAAGCGGCGGGATACTAGCGCGATCCCTTCAATCGTCAAGTGCCCGTGCCACTGTTTCGGCACGACTTTGGCACTTTTGTCAGCAACGGGTCAACCGCCACCCGGGCCTCTCCCGGGGTCTCCCTCGCCCTCACGGCGTCGTGGATCGAGCGGAGGCGGGGTTTGGCGGTCGTTGTTCGCGTCAAGTTCGGGCTGGCCCTGGGTTTCGCCCTCGCGGGCGTTGCTGGTCAGCCGCTTGTAGAATTGGCTCGCGCGCTCAGAATTTGTGAGCCTCGCGATGAGCTGTCCCTGGGCGTCTCGGAGCACGACCCGGGTGCTGTCCTGACCGCCGGGCATGGGCATCACGTCGAGCAGCATGGCTGCGTGGACGAGTTCCAGAGTGTCCGGGGCCTTGGTGGCACCCTCGGGGAGCACGACGTCCGCGCTGGCGGCGGTGCGGGGCTGTACGGGCTGTCGCGGGTCGCCGCCTCGATCTCGGTCGGGGTTCAGCAGCCGGCGGCTGTCGCCTCCGCCTTCGGGGCCTCCCTCGAAGCCTTCACGCCAGCCGCTGCCGGGGTCGGGTCGCCCGCCGGTGCCCGTTCTGGGTCCGAGCTCCTCGAGCTTGGCCAGGTCCCAGAGCAGGAGGTTGTCGGGGAGCTTGGCCTTGGCGCGGATCGTGTCGCCGGGCTCGAGGGTCGTTGAGCCCTTGCGCCAATAGCCGTAGTAGAACTGGTAGACCTCGACCGCGGCCCGGGGGCCGTTGCCGAGCGCGTCGTTCTCCGAGCCGCTGACCACGAAGAAGTGGCGGTCGCGTTCGACCGAGATCGGGCTCGACCAGCCGGACCACTCGCCCTCGGTCGTGGGAGAGGCTGCGCTGGGCTTCTGGGCGTCGGAGAGGAACTGCTCCTTGGCGAAGAGCGGGTTGTTGACGACCACACGCATGCGGTAGCGGTAGGTCTTGCCCGGCTCGGCGCCGAAGTCGTGGACCCAGACGGGCAGGTCTTCGGCGGCGAGCAGATTGGGGAGGGGCGGTTCGGGCTCGTTGCTCTGGGCGTCCTCGTTGGGGTTGCCGTCGACGGGTGCCCCGAGGGCGGCCAGCTGGGTGGCCAGGCGAGCGAGCTGCGTGTCGAGGGCGTCGATCTGCTTCTGGAAGTTGTCTCGCCGCTGCTGATCGCGGTCGATCGTGGGACGGGGGTTGGGCTGGCCGCCCTCGCCGCCGCCGCCGCGCCGGCTGCCGCCGCCGCCGCGTTCTTCGCCGCCACCGGAGCTGCTGCCGGTCAGGTTCTCCATCTGGAGACGGATGCCGTCCTGTCGCTTCAGGAGCGAGTCGTACTGCCGCTTGAGGCGTGCGATTTCGCGCTGTTCGTCGGTGAGCCCGGCGTCCTCGGTCATTTCGCTCGGGCGGACCCAGTCGGGGCCGGCGACGGTCTGCGGGAAGGAGGGCTGGGCGATATCGCGCATGAAGCTCTGGGCCGAGCGGGCGACGTCCACCAGTTCGGCGGCGGTGATCTTGTCACGCCGCGCTTGGCTGAGCAGGGTGTCGCTACCGGGCACGCCCGAGATGATGGTCGAGCCGGTCCACGAGCCGCCGGTGCCGAGTTCTTCGCGCTGGACCTCGACGCCGAGGAGTTCCATGTTGCCGCGCCACCATGTCAGGGGGAGCTGGCTCATGGGGCCGCTGTCGCCGTCGGGGTCCTGTTCGAGGCTGGCCAGGAGCGTGTCGCCGCTGATCGAGCCTTCGACGCTGACCGCGACGGTGTCGAAGGGCTGCTCCTTGGGGAGGTAGGCCCGGAGGGCTTTGTTGGTGACGGCGGTGTAGGGGTCGATGGTGGCCCGGTGCGTCGCGGCTGCGAGGGAGGCGGGCACGGGGAGAGCCGGCATGACGTAGGTCGTCACGGCGTCGGCGCCGGACGGGCCGATGTCGGCGGTCTCGAGGCTGACGCCCTCACCCATGACGGTGAGCCGGATCGAATCGGCGATCGCGAGGTTGGAGACCTCGGCGAACTGCACCGCGACGTTCTGGTCGGGCACCTCGGGCAGGGTCGGGCTTGTGTTCTGCATCTGGGCCAGCAGCGCCTCGGCGTCGCGTTCGATCGGGTCGAAGACGCGGTCCGGCGCGAGCGGGGTCGGGTTGGTCCCGACCTTCACCGCGTTGGGCTGGGTGAGAAACTGCATCGCCACCACGGCCAGGAGAACCGCCGAGACCGCCACGAGAATGAGCTTCTCGAAGTGGGCTTCCAGGGGATTGATCTTGTTCTTCTTCATTGCGTTTACTCCCGCGCTTCTGCGCGGCTCTTCGACCGGACACGGGGGACAGCCCCGCGCCGGCAGGGGATCTGTCAGCCCTCGCCGCCGTCGGACGTTCCGCTCTCGACCACACCCAGTGCGCTCTTGACGCTCGCGGGCATCATCGGCACGGTCCAGTCCCGGTGCCAGACGGTCTCCAGCTCCAGGTCGACACGCACGACGGGTGCCTTGCCGTAGTAGTAACCCTGACGCAGATCGGCCCACAGGTCGACCTCACGCACGTCCATGTCGAGGACGGTGATCAGGTTGGTTTCGGAGAACGCCTTGAACAGTCGCGGCAGGCGCTCGGCGTCCACCACGAGGGTCATCCGCGCCCTGATCACGTCGTACTCGGCGTTGGACTTCCGGCCGGTGACGCTGCGGGAGGGATCGGTGCTCTCGCTCGAGGCCTCGAAGACCTCGGTCTCGATGGGCTGGCCGAAGGAGTCTGTCTGCTGAGTGGTCTCTTCTTTGACGACGACGGGCAGGGCCTCGACGCCGATCCGCTCGACGCGCTTGACCAGCGCGTTCTCGACGTTGGCACGCGTGCCGCCGGCGTCGGTGTTGGCCTTGTCGACGGCCCGCAGCAGGTCGCTGACGACCCAGTAGTCGAAGTTCCAGCTGAAGGCCTCGGCCAGCGACGGGGCGACCGTCGCGGGGCGGGCCCGCTGGTCGGCCGGTGGGATCTGCGCCGAGGTGGGGCCGAACGCCTGCGAGTCGAACGCGGCCATGGTCATGAAGACCGAGACGTCGCGTGCGCGGCGCTGGGCTTCGGCGAGGCGGCGGTCGGCGAGCAGTTTGCGGAGCTGATCCTGCTCTTCGGGCGAGATCGAGCCGGCGCCGGATTCGGCGACCATGCGCTCCATCTCGCGGGTCTGCAGGTCCTGGATGGTGGTGGCGAGCTTGACCGGGTCGGGCACCTCGCCGGCCCCGATGGAGCGGAGCAGGTCTCTGTAGATGGTGGTGGCGCCGGTCACCGGGTCGCCGGCCATCCGGTCGAGGAACTCGTACTTGAGCCGGGTTTCCTGCTGCCGGTTGCTGGGCACGGGGAGCAGGTCGGGCGCGAGCAGCTTGTGGCCGTTCTTGTTGAAGGCGATCACGGTCGTGACGACCTCGGCCGCCTGGGCCTCGCGTTCCTTGCGCTGGGCCTCGTAGAACTCGGTGACGTACCGGTTGGGTGCCCGGGTCTCGGTCACCGCCTGTTCACCGGGCAGGAGCGACGGGATGACGTAGGTCACCTTCGCGTTCTTGACCTTGTTGTACGCCTGGCTGACGCGCTGCTCCTGCTTCTCGCGGATGTCCGCGTTCCACTTCGAGCTGAACATCCAGCCGAGAGGGATGGACACGACGATGACGACCGTCGAGACCACCATGATGAGATGCGATTTGATCCAACCGAGAATGCCCTTCATTACTGGTCTCCCTCCCCTTCGGCCGGCTTCTCGCCGAGCACCGCCACGAACGTCACCCGGAGGAACGTTTCGACCGTGCCGGGCGCGTGCTTCTCGCCCTCGTCCGGCGCCAGCGGCGCGAGTTGTTCAAGTTGCGACAGCGCCTGCGCGGCGTTCGCGGCCAGCGGCTGTCCGCCACCTCCGCCGCCGAAGGGCTGCGTGTTGCTGAGCCCGGGCACGATGCCGCCCTCGCCGCCCTCGTTGAACTCGGCCTCGCGGCCCGACAAGCGTCGGTTGCCGGGTGCGCTGCGGCCGATCTGATTGGGCCGGCCGCGGTCGTTGTTCTGCCCGATGGGCCGGCCGCGCGGATCGAGCGAGGCGGTCGCCTCGTGGATGATCTCGTCGGTCTTCTCCCAATCGAGCCCGCCGTCGTCGTTGGTCAGGATGAGGTAGTACGGCACACCGTCGCGGACCGCGTTCTGCTTGAGCCATCGCTCTACGGCTTCCTCGACGAAGACCGGGTAGTCCTTGCGGGTCGTGGAGAGTTCGAGCGTGACCGCGATGCGCGGCCCGGTCTCGCCGGTGGCGTCCGGCTCTTCGGAGGCACTGCTCGAGCCTTCCTGCATGCGCCGGTCTCGCTCGGGGTTGCCGGAGCCCATCTGCGAGGGGATAAAGGCTTCTCCGCCACCGAACTCTCCAGCCGACTGACCGCCGCGGGCCCGTCGGGGCTGCGTCCCGGGGATCGGGATCGGCACGTCGCCGTAGAGATAGTCGGTGTGCATGGCGTGGAGCTTGAAGCCGTTGCCGTTGCCGGCGCGGGCTGCGGAGGACAGCAGATCGTTGACATCGCCGAGCAGCCGCAGGTGGGTGTCGCGGTCCTGGTAGAGCGCGATGAGCCCGGCGATCTTGGCGCCCTGCGAGACGTCCTCGGTGACGCCGGCGTCACGGGCGAGGCGCGTGTTCTCGTCGGCCTTTCGCGAGGCCTCCTGGATCGCCTTGGGCTCGACCGTGGTCGTCGCCTGCTGATCAAGGAAGGGGCGGATAAACATCGCGCCAGTCGCGACCAGCGCGAGGCCCGCGGCGGCGGCGAACCACTTGCCCTTGGCGGCCCACATCGCTTCCTTGGTGACCGAGACGGGCATCAGGTTGGCGTTGAGCGCGCTCTGGCCGAGGCCCTGCAGCGCGAGGCCGTAGGCGGTGGCGAAGTTGAGCGACTTGGCGGTGAACTCCGCGGCACGGGGGCCCTCGATCGTCAGCTTCTTGAAGTTCTCCAAGCGGTAGACGTTGAGACCGAGCTGCTGCTTGAGGTACTTGCGGAGGCCGGGGAGTTCGAACGTCGAACCCATGCCGATGAGCCGCTCGAGCTTGGCGTCGGGGTGCATCGACTGGTAGTAGCCGATCGACCGCTGGACGTCCTGCACGAGATCGCTGAAGACCGGGCGCAGCGCCTGGAACACGTGCCGGGCGTGCTTGCTCTGCTCGGCCTCGCGCTTGAGCTTCTCGGCCTTGGGGTAGCTGAGACGGAACTGCTCGACCAGAGCGTTGGTGAACTCGTGCCCGCCGATGGGGAACGTCCGCACCCACACGCGGCCGGAGTGCGCGATGACCAGATCGGTCGAGGTGGTGCCGACGTCGAGCAGGATGGTGCCGGGCGAGCTCTCGGTCATGGAGAGGTCGTTGGCCATCGCGTTGTAGACGGCGACCGGCGAGAGCGTGATCACGTCGGGCGTGATGTTGACATCCCTGAGGACGGTCAGCTCGGCGGCGACGCGCTGCTTGGTGATCGCGAAGATGCCGACCTCGACATCGGGCGAGTCGGGGCTGACGAACGTCTGGTAGTCCCACTCGACTTCTTCGAGCGGGAAGGGGATCTGCTGAACCGCCTCGAACTTGACGATGTCGGGCACCTTCTTGGGCTCGACAGGCGGGAGCTTGGCAAACCGCGCGAACGCCGAGTGCCCGGGGACACTGACCGCGACCAGCGCCTTGCTGAGGTCGTGCTCGCTGACGAGCCGCCCGAGGGCCACGCGCTTGGCGTCGTCCGGGTCGATGTCCGGGGTCGAGAGCACCCGTGCGTGCGGGATCAGCGCAAAGTCAACGACCTTGAGGCTGTCGCCGTCGGAGACGACCTTGACCGCCTTGACCGCTCCCGCCCCGATCTCGATGCCCCAACACGCGTTCGATGACGCCATGGCTCACCTCACTATCAATCATTCTTCCGTCGTTCCGCGGCCGCCTTTGAGAGCCCAGATCCCCATGCATCCATAGAGAGCCCGGCTCAAACGAGCGGCATGGTACTCACACCGCTCCGGCCGCACGACCCGACGCCTGTGCCCGGGTCCAACCTGATCTACGAGCAACGTATCGGCACTGTTGCCTTCGCGGAAGCCCCGCGCGGACCCCCGTTACACCGCCGTGACAGACGACGGCTCGATCCGCGGCTGCGGGCCTGTGGTGGCGGTCTGGGTAAAGCTCACGGGGTCTCGGACTCTCGCGATTCCAGACGATCGGCCAGCAACGACCCACCCACCGCGACCGCGCAGACCGTCAGAAGCAGCCACCATCGATCCATGGGGACCGACACCAGCGAGACTACCGGGGCCAGCGAGTATGCGGCGGCGTGGTAGCTGCAGACCAGCAGACAGATCCCGAGGGTCAGACAGGTGGGGTTCCCGACAGCACCGACGACGGGCATGAGCGCGCGCTCATCGTGGGCTCGGTGCCGGGCGGCCCAGAGCACGGCGAGTGCCGAAACGATCAGGGCCACCGCGCCGGCCAGGCCGAGGTATTGCACCAGTCCCAGGGAGGTGCCGAGGCTGCCGCCGGACACCGGGCCTACCTCATCACCATCGACGCGTGGGTCACCAGGCCCATGCCCTGCGGGTCCATCGCGCCGGCGTAGTTGAGCAGGGCGATCTCGTCGGGCTGGGTGATCTGGATCGCGGCGACCATGTTGCCCACCGAGCACCAGCGGGTGGGGTTGCCCTGCCAGGCCATGGCCCCGATGAGCTCGTCAGGCTTGTTCTGGGCGACCATGCCGAGCAGGTCCTGGTCGGTCTTGGCGACCGAGTTGCGGAACTGCTCGCTCTGCTCGTCCTCAGAGATCAGCGGCTGCTTATCGCCGAACATGGGCCCAACGTGGCTCAGGTCGGCGGAGCTGACGACCAGTGTTTTGCCGGGGAGTTCGGCGATCAGCTCGCGCATGGCCTCGACGAAGGCGGTGAGCGAGACGCCGTTGCCGTCGTAGGACTCGCCGTTGTTGACGGTCGGGTCGTGGATGAGGGCGCCGTAGATCTTGCAGTGCGAGCCGTCGGGACCGGTGCCGAGGCAGTGCTGGATCCAGGCGACCTGGAGTTCGATGGAGTGCTCGCGTTCGTGGTCGTACCGGTGGGCGTAGAGGGGTTCCCCCAGCTTCTGGCGCAGGCCCTCGACCACGGCCTCGTCGGCCGGGGACTCGCCGAACGGGGTGGAGAAGCCCTTGTCGCACCCGACGACGCCGGTGCCGGTGCCGAAGTGGTTGGTGCCGAGGATGATGACGCGGTCGGGCCGATCGACGACGCGCATGCGTCCCCAGACCCCGGCGTAGTTCATCCAGCCGCGGGGGTAGTCCACGTGCGGGGCGACGACGGCCTTTGGCAGGGCGTCGAACGAGGGGTTCTTGGCGTCCTTGAGGGCCTCATCGATCCATTTGTCAAAGGCCTCGGCCAGCTTCTGGGGGCCGAGTTCGGCCTTCTGCTCCTCGGTCGCCTGGACTTCCTGCCCGAGCGAGGCCTGGACGAGGGCGTCGGCAATGGCGGCGGTCGAGCCGGGGGGCAGGATCGCTGAGCCGTCGAATTCCTCACGCATGCGCTGGAGCATGGCGTCGAAGGTCGGGCCCTCGAGCAGGCCCGCGGCATCGAGCTGGGCGATGAGCGGCTCGGCCTGCTCGCGGGTCAGGCCGCGGCCGATCTTCTCGACGATCTGGTCCAGCGAGTGCTCGCCGTTCATCAGGGGCAGGAGGTCCTTGACGGCGGGCGCGACCACGACGGGGGGCTTGTCGGAGATCTGGCGAGCGTCGGCGAGGCCCAGGAGGGTGGCCTGCTGGCCGTCGGGGCCCTTGACGGGCACGGGAAATCCCCGAATCTGACGCAATTTGGGCTGCTGCATGTGGGCTGCGGCGGCGTCAAAGGTGGCTTGAGGGGGAGTGCCGGGGTTCTGCTCTGTGCTCATGGGGGGAGTCTAGCCCGAGCAATCGGGCTGCCACTTGGCGATGCCCCGGCGGCGGCCTATCGTTCTGCCCGAAACCCGCGAGCCTCTGCTCGGGGACTTGTCACACGGAGCGCGATGACGATGTCCGACATCAACTACCAGGCCGGCGAACAGATCCGTTGCATCATCACCTCGGTGCCCCGCGCCAAGGCTGAGACCGAAACCATCGCCCGGCTCATGCGTCGCGATCCGACGGCGGTCCGGGCTCTGCGCCGGGCCCAGCGGATGCGTCGTCAGCGGATGATCTCCTACATCCGTGGCGGTCGCCGGTGGTACGCCCGCGAGCACCCGGCCAAGGTCGTCCGCGTTGTCAACGGTGAGGCGTGGAACATGACCTTTACCCACGACATCAAGAACGATCTGAAGTCCGTGGTTTCGTATCTCAAGATCGAAAAGGCCTGAACATGCCCCTCTGTCCTCGAATGCTTTTCTCGACGGTGGCTGTCGTTGCGCTCGCGTCGCTTCCAGGGTGCGAGAAGCCGGCGGCGGACGAGCCTGTGAAGGCGTCGGAGGCTGCGGGCGCGGCGCACACCTACACGGTGCGCGGGCAGATCGTCTCGGTGCCCTCGGCGGACAAACCACTGGCGGACCTGGAGATTCACCACGAGGCGATCCCGGACTTCAAGAACCGCGAAGGCGTGGTCTTCGAGAACCCGACGACCGGTGTCCGCGGGATGAAGTCGATGACGATGGCCTTCCCCGTCGACGAAGCGGTGTCGCTGGAGGGCATCGAGGTCGGCGATCTCGTGAGGTTCACCTTTGTGACCGTCTGGGGTGAGAGTTACCCCGAGTATCGCGTGACCGAGATCGCGGAACTGCCCGCCGAGACTGAGCTTGAGTTCATGTCGGGCGGCTGACGAATCGCTTGCATATCGCGGGTTGTATACACACGTTCTTCGTGCGTGTGCGATCGACTTGGCCAGATCAGGCCATCGCTCTGCGGTGTGTTGGTCGGAGCCAGCAAAAAAAACCCGATGCCCAGCATTAAAACGCCGAGCACCGGGTCTCGTGGGGGTCTTGATTGGCGAGGAGTCGTGTTCCCCTCGTGGCATGCGATCCGCAACGTGGGTGTTGGCGGTTCCCGCCCAAGTCTCGTTTTTTGCGGGATGTTCCGCACAATCGCGGCGGTCGCGAGATCGGTTTGTGGGGGGCGGCGTTCAGCCGAGTCTTGTCATGACCTGCTGCAGGTCCGACCAGACTTTTTTGCGATTCTCGGGCGTGTAGGAGCGGAGCAGATAGGCCGGGTGATAGGTGGGCATGACGGGGACGCGGATGCCGGCGGCGCCCGGGCCGACGTATTCGGCCCAGCGGCCGCGGAGGCGCCCCATTGAGTCGGTGCTCTGGAGGATGAGCCTCGTCGCGGGCAGGCCGACGGTGACGATGACCTCGGGCGCGACGATGGCGATCTGCTCGTGCAGATAGGGCGCGCAGAGCTGCGCTTCTTCGACGGTCGGTGTGGCGTTGTTGGGCGGGCGGGTCTTGAGCACGTTGGCGATGTAGACGTCCTCGCGCCGGAGGCCCATCGCGGTGATCATCTTGTTGAGCAGTTGCCCGGCCCTGCCGACGAAGGGCACGCCGGTGCGGTCCTCATCGGCGCCGGGGGCCTCGCCGATGAACATCAGGCGGGCGCCGACATCGCCGTCGCCCCAGACCAGATTGGTGAATTCGTGCGGCGTGGCGAAGTGCTCGTGCGGGGCGTCTTTCTCGTAGCGCGCGCGCAGTTCTTCCATGCGCTTCTGCGCGGCGGCGCGGGCCGGGTCGTTTGTCGGCGCGGCGGCGGGGGCTTCGACCTCGGCGATGTTCTCGCCGGTGCGGAAGCAGGGCACGTAGTCCACTCCAAGCATGGCCGCGGTCTCGGCCTGTTGGCGGACGGCGCGGCGGGCGCGGGAGATCTCGTCGGGTGTGGTCGATGTGGCCATGCGACCACTGTACACCGGCGTGCGGCCTAGGCGTTCAGCAATCGATCGATCGCCTCGATGAGCTTGCCCATCTCGTCTTCTTTCGAGAACGGGCCCGGGCTGGCGCGGACGGCGCCGCCGGAGTCGAGCGTTCCCAGCGCGCGGTGGGCGGCGGGGGCGCAGTGCAGGCCGGCGCGGATGGCGATCCCCCACTCGCTGTCGAGATAGGCGGAGACTTCCTGCGGCGAGTAGCCGTCGATGTTGAATGACACCACGCCGTGGCGGCGGTCGGTGGCGTTGGGGCCGTAGATCGTGACGCGGGAGTCGCCGGCAAAGCGGTCGATGAACAGGCCGATCAGGCGGCGTTCGTGGGCGAGGGCCTCGGACTGCGAGGGGACGTCGGGGTCGCACAGGGCGGCCTGGAGCCCGACGCGTCCGACAGCGTTGCAGGTCCCGACCTCGAAGACTCCCGGCATCTCGGGCGGGTTGAAGTCTTCGATGCTGCCGGCGAGCGTGCCGCCGGTGCCGCCGAACTGGGTGGGGCGGATGGGCCCCCAGACGCCGTGGTTGTTGGCGTATGCGCGCTCGGAGACGTACATGCCGCCGGTGCCGCCGGGCCCGAGCATGGCTTTGTGGCCGCTGAAGGCGAGCACGTCGAGGTGCATGGCCTGGACGTCGACGGGCAGGGCGCTCATGGCCTGGGCGCCGTCGGCAATGAAGAGCACGTGCGGGGCGCGCGCGTGAAGGCCGCGGCCGATCGCCTCGATGGGCTGGGCGGTGCCGATGACGTTGCTGCACATGGTCATGGCGACGGCGACGCACCGCTCGTCGGCGGCGGCGGCGACGATCTCTTCGGGATCGACGAACCCGTCGGGTGAGCAGGCGATCTCGACGATCTCGCAGATCCCGTCGCGTTCGAGGTGCTTGAGGGGCCGGCGGACGGCGTTGTGCTCGAGCACGGTGGTGACGACGCGGGGGCGCTTGCCTTCCGGCTGCGGGTGGAGCCAGAGGAGACCGAGCAGGGCCATGTTGAGGGAGGCGGTGGAGCCGCTGGAGAGGCTGATGCGGTCGGGGCTGGGCGCGTTGACGAGCTTGGCGACGGACTCGCGGAGGCACTGCGTGGCCTCGCCGGCGTGTCGTGAGATTCGGTGCTGGCCTCGGCCGGGGTTGCCGACCGGGTTCTGCACCGCTTCGAGCATGGCCTGCGCGACCGATGGTGCCTTGGGCCAACTGGTGGACGCGTTGTCGAGATAGGTCAGTTCAGTTTGCACGCGGCCACTTTACGCCATCGAACGGCATGGCGAGAGGTGGCCTGCGAAGCTGGGGGGACGCGGAGGACGGCCGTCAGATGGCGGGCTCAGCCGCCGCCGTCGTCTTCACCGGAGTCGTCACCGGGCGGCGGGGTCTGATCGTCGGTCTCCGCGGCGTCGTCTCCGGCGGGGTCGCCCTCGGCGGGGGGGGTGTCGAGGGTCGGATCGAGTTCCGGGTCGGTCAGTGTGTCGGGGGGCAGGGCCTCCCGTTCACGATCGGTTCGGGTGGTGCTGGAGGGGACACCGGTGTGTTCGGGGAGCTTTTTCTCGGCGAGCAGGGCCGGGAGGGTCGCGCCAGCAAACGCGCCGATGATGATCCCCAGGACGAGCCCGGGCACGAAAGCCTTGGCGAATCCGCCTGTTGGTTGCTGGTTGGTCATGGTGTCTGTTGCTCCAAGGGGTCTTCGGGCGCGGGGCCCGGCCGGTTCGCGGCCGAGATCGGTCGCGATCAGCCCAGCCGACGCATTCGACCCATCCATCGGCCATATCTGACCGCCGCCCGGAGCATTTCCCGAGTGGATTCGGGTCTTCCGCGGCCGAAGGCGGTGTGCCACCGCCAGGCCCAGTAGGCCCCACGGAGCCGGAAACGGGTCTTCAGACCGAGCCGGAGGAGTTCGGGAACGCCGAGGAGGATGTCCGCGAGGGTGCGCATCTGGGAAGCGTAGCTTGGGGTGCTACTGGTCGGTCCGGTTGGACTGTTCCTGCTGCTGGCGGAACCAGGAGACGGTCTGTCGGAGCCCGTCGGCGAGGCTGACGATGGGGCGGTAGCCGAGCAGCTTGCGGGCTCTGGAGATATCGGCGAGCGAATGGCGGACATCGCCGGGGCGTGGTGCCTGGTGTTCGGGGACGAGGTCGGGCCGTTCGTGGGCTTCGGCGATGAGTCGGGCGAGTTCGCGGACGCTGACGCGTTCGCCGGTGCCGACGTTCATGACATCGCCGCGGAGGGGTGAGTCGACACCGCCGGCCTGCAGCGTGGCGAGCACGGCGCAGGCGACGTAGGTGAAGTCGCGGGTCTGTTCGCCGTCGCCGTGGATGACGGGGCGTTTGCCGGAGAAGATGGCGCTGGAGAAGTTGGGCACGACGGCGGCGTAGGCGCTGCCCGCGGGCTGGCGCGGGCCGAAGACGTTGAAGTAGCGGAGGCTCGCGGTGCGCATGGCGTAGCTGTGGGCCCAGGCGCGCATGAGCTGTTCGCCGGCGACCTTGGACGCGGCATAGGGCGAGAGTGACATCGGGGCCATGCTCTCGACCTTGGGGAGCCGCTCGGTCTCGCCGTAGGCCGAGCTCGAGGAGGCGAAGACGACGCGCTTGGTGCCAGCCTGTCGGGCGGCTTCGAGGACGCGCATGGTGCCGGTGGCGTTGACGGCCCACGTGCGCTGCGGGTCGTCGATGGATCGCGGCACGGAACCGAGTGCTGCGAGGTGGAAGACGACCGACGCGCCGCGGACCGCTTCGTCGATGGCTTCATCCTCGAGGATGGAGCCGTGGACGAAGCGGAGCCGTTCGGGCTCGGTCTCGATGAGCTCTGCAAGGTGGGAGAGCGTGGAGTTGGAGAGGTCGTCGATGACGGTGACGTGTGCGCCGAGGGCAAGGAGGCCGTCGACGAGGTGGCCGCCGATGAATCCCGCCCCACCGGTCACGCAGACGGGTCGGCCTTCGTACGGCCGGCGGAGGGGATCGACGAGTTCGGCTGGGTACCGCATCATGCCGGCTACAGCCTACCGCAAAGCTCAGCAGCCGGCGGTCCAAGCGTTGAGAAATGCCAGCACATCGAGGGTATTGATGTTCCCGTCGCCGGTGATGTCGGCCCTGGGGTCTCCGGCGGTCCAGAGGTTGAGGAATCCGAGGACATCCAGGGTGTTGATGACCCCGTCGAGGTTGGCGTCACCGTCGCAGCTGACGATGAGCACGGCCTGTGTGGGCTCGTAGCGCACCCGCCACTCGAGGACGCCGGGGAGGGAGGGGCCGGTGACCGCGTCGAAGCGGTCGGAGAGGCCGCCGGCGGCGGCGACCACCACGAAGCTGTCGCCGAACACCGGGTCGAACGCCCCGCCGCTGGTGTTGGTGGCGGCGAGAGTGCCGCCGGCGCTGAATGAGCCCGGGCCGGTGAGTTCGTCGAACTGGCTGAGTGAGCTGAACTCGACCTCGAGGCTGCCGGAGGGCTGCATTTCCAGATTGCCTTCCAGGCGCATCTCACCGATACCGTCGTTGCCCGGCGCGACCGTGCCTTCCAGGCGCAGATCTCCGTCGAGCTGCCCCGTTCCGGTCACGCGCTGTCCTGCACCGATTGTTCCGACAACGCCATCCTCGGATGTGAGCGTCGAGCGAGCGGCCACTCGTGGCAGGCTGATCACCCCACTGCCATCGACCGTGCCGTTTGCACCGAAGATGAGAAACCCGGCACTCGTTGAATTGTTGGCATTGATCTCCAGCACACCGTTGTTGGTGAACCCGCCCCCGAGCGAGCGGACGGTGCCACCACCGTTGACGTTGATTGTGGTTTGGTTCTGTACCGAGTCGAGCGACAGCACGCCGCCGCTGAACACCTCGACCGTGCCGTCGTTGAGAGCCTCGATCGAGCCGCCCACGACCGTCGGCGTTCCGCTGCCATCGATGCGGACGGTGCCCGCATCAGCCACGATGGCACCAGCACCCGCCTGCGTCAGCACGCCGTCAACGAGCTGCAAGATGCCCCCGTCGAGGGCTTGGATCAGCGCGTTGTTGGTCTTGTCGTTATCGCGGATCTCGAGTGTGGAGCTGGGCACATCGGCGATGATGCTGCCGTCGTTGACAAGTGCGGCCGAGATATAGCCGCGGCCGCGGATCGTGTGGTTGGCACCGTGTGTCAGTGTTGCGCCGTCGCCCGTGTTCACCTGAGAACGGAAGACGGTCTGCACCAACTGGATGGTGCCCGTGCCGCTCAGATCGATCGAATCGGTGAACTCGAGCACGCCCGCGGCAGAAGAGCTGTTGGCATCGACCCGGATGAGCGCATCGTTCGTGAGCGTCGAGCCGGTCACACGAACCACGCCACCGCCGTTGATATCGAGCGCGCCGCTGAGCGACACATCGTGCAGCGTGAGCTCGCCGCCCGACAGCACGAGGACCACGCCGTCGTTGACGGTCTCCACCGTGCCGTCGTTGATCGCGGCGACACTG
>Ga0209692_10001258_pt1 | contig 36689 bp, 63 predicted proteins | sample tdDd472_FD_187129 | JGI IMG/M metagenome (GOLD analysis project Ga0209692, IMG submission 187129) | Marine sediment microbial communities from the Atlantic coast under amendment with organic carbon and nitrate - tdDd47.2 (SPAdes)... | ecosystem: Environmental > Aquatic > Marine > Coastal >...
GCGAAGCTTGTCACTTCGACAGCCTCCGTAACCCCATGCTCAACGACGTAGGCTTCAAGATTGATTGAGTTCACAGCGAAGCTTGTCACTTCGACAGCCGTCTCTGAATAAACGGGATACGGCTTGCTGGTTAAAAACGTACCGACACACCTTTCGACCTCGAACCGATACTGAGGGATAGCGCCATTATTCGAGGTTAGATTTTCATCATCCACCACCATGTAGCAGGTGCCTCGATAGGGCGGAACCTCATCAACCCCAAAGGCGCCCTGAAGAACTGCTGACGGCTGCTGGTCGTAGTCGCCCAGGAAGAATTCGACAATGTTGTGAAAGGCCTGACTGTTCTCGAAGATTGCTTTAAGGTTTTCAGGATACTCGCCTTGCGCATCTTGCCCTTCGTCATAAATCTTTTTATCAAAGACAAGCACGTTGTTACGCCACACCTTTGTTACCGCAGTCACTGGCCCTTCGCAAATTCGGATCGCGTAAGTTCGATAAACCTCATCACTTTCTGTTTCTACGCCACCTCCCCCTTTGCCACCACTTTTTTGTCGAACCTCGACAATGCGTGGCTCTGCTGCTGCGATAACATTACCCACCACAGGGCGAACCGTTCCGAAGATGATCGGGCGCGGGACACCTTCTTTTGAGGTCTGAACCTTGAGCTGATTGAATCGCTGTCCTTCGACAACGGCGGTTTTACCAAATATTAACTGGCCCATGGGCTATAGGCCTCCACAAACATTCTTTGCCACTTCTTATCGAAGCCGTGCTCCATCACTTTATGTCCAGCGCGTGAATGGATTAGGGATAATCCCCCATGACGACTTTCTGCAATTAGCCCGACGTGTGACGGATCTTGAGAAAATGCCTTAAACACCGCAATATCTCCAGGTTGATAATTCTCCACAGGCTCACCAAAGCGCTTTCTTAATTCGGCTTGTAGATTGTCGTTCCAGGGTTCGCGGCTATAGTGAGTCGTATCTTCCAGCTCCAGCCCTGCTTCTCGCAAAGACAACACCAGCAGCCCAATGCAGTCCACCGCCCAGGGCGAGCGCCCCTGATGCCGCCACTTAGCCCCTATCAGGCTTCGAGCGTAATTAATGGCCAGGCTTCTATTGCTGCTGAATTGGTTCGTCATTGTCTGTGTATCCACCGGTAAAGCCTCCACCTGTTGCTGTGCCAGGCGTATCCACAGCTTCGCCAGTTGGGATCAGGTTTTCACCTTTGAAATTAAGCATGTTGTCGTAGGTATCGCGACAGGTAGCAAATCGTTTGTCGCAGTCAGGCCGAATATCGAAAGTGTCATTGATTGATACCGGGAAAGGCAGGGGCTCCAATAGGGTGATTTGCCCAGTTGATTCATCGACGACTTCGACCTGGTATAGTCGTGTTGACGTATTGTCACCACCCGTCCACTTAACCCTTGCCGGTGGCGTGATTCCAGCTACCGTGTTGCTAAAGAAGGTCACATTAGGCTCTTCGCTGGCTTCTGCTGTTACTGTGTGCGATTCCCACAGGGCTTCTGCGTCAACCCCGCACCCTGTTTGAGAGTTGGCAGGGCTTCCAAATCGAGCACGGCAAGTGCGACTGTCAACAAGTCCAATGGTCTGTCTGAGCCGGGCGGTGAAGGAAAGAAGTTCAGGGATAAAGACTGTATCGCGCACTGCCTTGACTTCACCTACATCGCCGCGGTCGAGCAAGATATGTCCGTGGGTTAAGTCTGAGTAATTCACGATCATCATTTCCCAGGTGGCGTTATCCAGTTCGCCACGGTAAACCATGTCCGCTTCGATACCTGGAACGTATGCTGCGAACAGGGAATAACCTTCCGCGTTGTCCACACTAAAGCTTTCATCAGTCGATATAATGGAAGTGTCAAAGCCGTTCATAGCCTTATAGCTAAGCCCCTGGTATTCAACGTCGCGATCAAGCGTGGTCATTCCAAACTCACGTCCATCTTCCAGACGGATTTTTAGCAACCGGCAAAGCGTAGTTACGCCAGAATCAATATGGGCTTTGAGTGCTGCGGGAATGTTTCTCACAAGCGAAGCTCCACAAGCTGAACGTCTGTATTGAGGATTAACTTACCACCCGAACGGTTGTCAGCACTGAAGCTGATCTCATCGCTATCAAATCTCATAGGTAAATCATATTCACCGGTCCAGGTGATTTCCTGCCCTGATGTGGCAGTCAAAGTAACTATCCCCGTGGTGTAATCAATAGAATCTGGAGTAACAGGCGAACCATCAGCGAATACAGATACTTGCCCCTGCACTGGCTTGGATATCTTTTTAGCAGTGCTTAATGCTCCAAAGGTGTAGGTCTTGGTCAGCTGGTAGGTTTCCTGTGCGCCTGTGCCAAATCCTATTGGTTCATTAATCGCTTTATAATCAGACCAGTCTTTTACTCTGAGGCCGATCAGCATCCCTTTGCAGGCATGATGTGCGGCAATCACAATATGATGGTCATCTTCATCTATGTTCTGAAAAATCAAAGAACAACTGGCCAGTGGAAGATCCCATTCGGCATTCCTTCGTTCCACGCCTGAGCGTAGTTCTTCTATGCGCGTTTTGTAGCTGTGACCGAACTCAGAGCCATAGGCTACCCGGTCTAATAATCGCGATTCGTTAAACACCGACACCATACCTCTTAGCGGTTACTCTTTGTTGTTTTGCGGAATCCTGGGCGATTTGTTTCGAAGTCCTACGGTCTGGCTTACCTTGAACATTGATGGTCTGGTTCACACCACCACCGGTTCGACCGTTGCCCATGCTGTTCATGACGCGATCCAGAGTATTGTCCAGCTTGGCACTGGTGTTAGCGGTCGTTACCCGCTCACCTTTTTCAAGCAACCAGGTGCCAGTCTCGGGCACAGAATCGAGACCATCGTGAGCCATACCCATGACGCCTGCAGCAGCACCCGCACCTGTGACCATTACCGCACCGAATGCAGCAGCGCCGAGGAATGGGCCAACATAAGGGATTGATGCCAGGGCGTTGTATGCGCCCATTGCCGCGTCATAGGTGTTTGTCCAGATAGACTCAATAGAGTCCATTTTCTTTTCGTCAAGAAGCGTCTTGCCTATTTGAATGGCAGCTCTCGCATAGGCCGCTTCTTTGCCTTCCATTCCATCGAAGTATTGCCCCATGATGTCCAGCAGCGCCATATAGCCTTCTTCACGCTGCTGGCGTCTTAACTCTTCGTTTTCACGTTCTATTTCATTTTGACGTTCCTGGTATTCCTGCTTTAATTCAGCTTCCTTTTCATCCCACTGAGCGTTGAGGTCAGCGCGCTCCTTGCGGAAGGTATCGAGCATATCAAGCTGCTCTGCATACCAATCTTCAAGTTCACTTCTGGATTCGTCGATTCCTTCCTGGTCTTTGCTTTTGCCAAGTTCCGGCGCCTCTCCAAAGGCATCGTCAACAATGCGGCCTAGCGTGTTGTTACGCTGATCATCGGTCAAATCACCCATCGCATCGAGAATAGCCAGGCGTTCACGCATCTGATCGGCCAGCTGCTCTTCTTCCGTGCGAAGTTCGCCAACCAGGTTCTTATAATCTTCTTCTTTCTTAATACGCTGTTCGTAGGCTTTAATCTGTTCCTGAGCGGCTTCTACGGATGCAATCTGAGCATCGGTGGCACCCATCTGCTCAAGGTTGTATACAGCCAACTGTTCACTGGAAAGCCCCAGGGTCTTAGCCTGTTTCTCCCATTCCGCCACCTGGTTGGAAATCTCAGCTGTTAATCGTTCAGCTTCTTCACGAGCAGCTTTTTGTCGCTCTTCGGCTTTCTTCATTGCCTCGCTAACAAACTTCTGATCAATGTCAATACCAAAGACTCTGGGAGTCATCGGGCCTGCTGACTGGCCACTTGGGCCCTCTTCCTCGCTATCCTTCTTTAATTCTGCGGTGTTAGCTAACGCCTTATTAAAAGACTCGAGTACGTTTTTCTGGCGCTCAATGTTGAGGGTGTTGACACCCAAGAAGTTCATTTCTTCCAGGTCTTCTAGATGGGACGTTATTCTTGCAATCTCAGCCTCTAGATCAGAACGGCTAAGAGGATTTCCAAGAGCATCCAGACCTTTTTCAAAATTACCAACTGTGCCTTGAAGCTGCTTAATTCTCGCTTCAGTTTCAGCAATGTATTCGTCCGAAAGTAGAGCCTCCCCGAAAGTGGCCCAGCGCTCACGTCTATTAGATAAACGCTCCAATTCCTTGATTGAGCGCTCGTAGTCGTCAAGTGCAGCACCACCTGAGAACGCGGCCAGATCATCCGATATAGATTTGATTGAGGATGAGAACTCAGCAGCAAACTCAATGGTTAGAGTGGTTACATCGATAAGAGCACCGGCGATGCCCTTGATTCCTTCTATCACAGTTGGATCGCTTAAGGTCTCCATCATGTCGTTAATGGCAGGAACAGCAGCCAGAACGATTTCATTTTTCACGCCAGTTAAGGTTGATTTGAAATCAAGAATAGTGCGGTCGAGCTCTGCCAGCTCTTCGAAGTCCATGTCAGAAAAGACATTGCCGGTGCGCTCAGCTTCATCACCTAAATTCTTAAGTTCTTTGCCGCTTTTGGATAGCAGGGGAAGGAGTTTTGTGGCATCTGATGCAATGGCTTCCATATAGAAGACCATGTCAGATTGAGAGACATTGGCGGCTTCAAGGGAATCAACGTAAAGCTGTAATGCCTGGTCGCCGGAAAGATTTTTGAATTCGTTGGCAGTGACGCCTACCAAAGGCGCGATATTCTCGAAGAAGTCTTTTAATGGGCCACCACCGGTTTGCAGGAAGTCACCTACCTTGTCATTAACATCCTTTAAGATATCTGCGACTTTTTCCTGCTCAACGCCATAGCGAGACGCGGCGAAGGTCATGCGCTGGAAGTCTTGTGAATTGGTGTTGGCTACCTTCGAAAGGTTTTGGATTTCTCTGGCAGAACTGGCCGTTTGAACAGTAAAGGCAGCTAAGGCTGTGACACCACCGGCTAGCATGGTACCAACGGCGGCACCCAAATCCTTTGCATGCTTACGCATCTTGTTGGAAGTGTTTTTTGACTTCCTTTCAGCTGCGTCCATGCCTCGCTCAAAGCCACCAATCTTTGCGACTAAGTCAAGTGTGAGTGTGCCTAATGAACGTGATGCCATCTAAAGTGCCTTATAAAAATCTTCGATTGATACTTCTTTGGGTTCGGGCTTATCAAAGTGCGGTGTAAAATCCCACATGCTGAATTTTTTATTTTTGGATAAAGAAGTTGAGTACACAGCAGAGAAGCTTGCAACACTCAGTTCGGTCATAACCCCTGGGTTCAGGCTTCCGCGTATACTCCGGTAAAAAGCCCAAGCCAAGAACTCCTGATAGGAAAGGTTTTCTTTTGCTTCAGCGATGGTGCGCCCACCGACACCGTTTAGAACTAGTTCGTGCCAGAGTTCTTCTTCGTCTGTGAGCTCGTGGTCTTTCCCAGATTGTTGACCTCATTAATGACATTCATTAATGCTGCTGTCAGACTAAAGTTTAAGGGGCCGCGCTCAGGGTCGTTTTCACCGGTGATGTCTCCGATGTCGAAGATTGGTTTCCCATCTTCATCAAGAATACTTGAGGCAATGCGTGATGCCATAAGGTCAGATTTGTTCTTACGATAATGCTCTGCTTCGAGCTTACCTTCCTGATAAGACAGTCTTCGAACAAAAACCGTGAACGTGTGCTCTTGGTCGCCCTGCTTCCAGGTCACTTCTTTTTCAACTGGAGCTCCCGAAAAGGAGCCCAGTTCTTTCAGTTTATCGAGGCTAAGTTTTTCCATTTGATTAAGCTACTTTGGCAGTTAGAGTTGCTTTACCAGAACGCTGAACAGGAATGTTCGACGCGACCAAAGAGTTCATTTGGAAGTCAAATGGGAAGTCCACGATGTAGCCTTCGAAGCTTAACCAGCTGCGCGTGGTTGGGAAAACAAAATCACCGTTAGAATCAACCGTTGGAGCATCCGTTCCATCTGACCAGCCGATCGCCATTGATAAGTTATCAATAGTGTCGTCTTGAGAGAGCTCATGCAGACGCTTGTGGCTAGCAATGCTTGGGTCAGCATTGATAGTGATAGCCGCCTGGCCAGGTGTTCTTAGGCCTTTTTTGTATTTGCGGTCCTGATCTTCCAGACAAGTATCATCCAGTTGATCAGCGGGGTTGCCGCCTGCGTTCATTGATGTAGCACAGGCTACTGTGATCACGGTGTCATCTGCTGGGTCGATGATGTACAGCTGAGTGCCTTGGGTCTTCTTACTCATAACAAGTTACCTCGATGTTATAAAGTTGGTGTCGAAAGAAAATTCAAAAAGATTGGTGTCGGGGTCGCGGTCTTCGCGGCCCCAGGCGGTTATATGTGCTATTGGTTCAAATGCATCGCGCAAAGCAATGGCCGCTTCTCGACAGCTCTCGACGGTATCGCCGTAGATATCGATCTGAATTAGGTTGTAGTCAGCATCAGGTGTCTGATTAATGTAGTTTTCGGGACTGCCGCTGATGTTCTGATAAACAGCATAAGGCTTTGCTGCGCCCTGTCTGGCTTTACCAAACGGCCAGATCCTCGGTTCTGCACCAAGCACGGCAACAACCCCCGCGTCGTTGACACAGGTTTGATAAATCGGAGGGAACATTACTGGGCCTTTTTCTTCTGAGCTCTCTTTAGAGCTCTATCAATTGCTTTGCTGTATTGAGTGGCGAACACATCAACGACCTCACCTGTGCTCTGCTCTCCAGCCGGACGCATAAAAGGCTGCGCCTTGTGGTTATGGGTACCGAATTCGTGATAGCGCCAGTGCCTGGTATCTTTGCCCGGGTTGCCTTCGTAGTATTCAGAAGGCTTGGGGCCACCCGCACCACCCATGACACCTACCCGAAACTTCAAATCCCCTTTGGCTTTAAAGAATCGACCAGACCAACGAACCGCAATGTTCTTAGCAATGTTCGCTGCAGTTGCAGGGTCATCTATTCGTAGAGCGCCCTCTTTGGCTTTCTGGGCAACTAGGTTTGCAGCCTTTCTTAAAGCAAAGCGGCCGCCCTTATATTTAATATCGTGATTGACAGCGTCCAGCTTCCCAAGCAGCTCATCCATTCCGACCAATGAAAAATCAACACCATCAGACATGCTTGAACCTATGGAATGCAAAGCTTTCGATTTCTTCTCGACCAATCTCTGTTTCAAAGTCAGAAGATGAAATCAAATTAAACCCGTTGCGGAAAAACCACTTAATTAAGCCTTCCCGAGTCCAGTACCATAGATGCTCGCCTGGTCGATAATGCTTGGACTTAAGGACGTGTTCGCCACCTTTATAGATGGGCATCGATACAAAGACCCATTCTTCAGCCTGAGCAATCAGGTCTTCGGGTTTGGTAATATGTTCTAGCGAGTCCCAGCAGGTTATTGCTCGGACTGAAAAACGGTATGGATCACAGAATCGATTACGACTTTCAAGCCAGGCTATAGCATGTTCATTCACGTCAAAGCCTAAGCCGCCGATTTCTTCAACAAAGCGCCCGGCGCCGATTCCTATATCAACAACTAAGCCATCGTAGTTCTTTCTTACAAAATCAATCCGGGCTTGCGTGAGGGCTTCGCCCATGTCGCTATCATCCATCACCTGGTATTTCTGCCAGTAGTCCTCTTGATAACTCATAGCTTCAGCCGTGTGATAGCCCATACCTAATTCAGGCAGCCACACCAAGGCATCACCTTCATGCTTTAAAGTGTTGTTTCTATCCATCGGCTTAGCTTCTCTGAGTAATCGGAAATTGTTTTATCGCAGTCGTGCAGCATCTGCCTGCACATACAGAAGTTATCTGGCATTGCCCAGGTGATTGAGTCGTTCGGATAATCAATCTGTTTAAGTTGCTTGGGGTGGTTGAAGGTACCGTGGCCACCCAGCACCACCCATGACGGGACTTTGTAGGCCAATGACGTTGGCACTATCCAGCCCACACCGCCAATCAAACCTTTGGCGTTAGCACAAAGAGCCATCAACTGCTTGATGCTTAGTTCGCCTTTATGAAATTCGATGTCAGCGTTTAGCTGGTTACCAACCAACCATTCTTTACCTTCTTCCAAATCAGCAACGCTCACCACCTTTAAGCCCTTGGCTTTAATAGCTTCGACAGCTTCTGCAATATATTCAGGCTCTGGATTGCGGCTAACTGCCTTCCACTCCTGGCGGAGTGTCACCGGGCGAACGACAACGTAATCACCTTTAACCGGCGATTCTCCATAGTCGGGCAAGTCCATTTCGCAGGGCTTTTTGCCAAATGCCAGCGACAGGCCTTTGATAATTCCGTGCGCTCCATAGCTAATGGGCTTTGGCGTAGCCTCAGGAGCTGGTTGCCAGCGTCGATAGTTATCAGCGTTCTTTTTCTGGGTTCTAAGCTTTGTAACCGGTTTAACCGGAATCACATGAGACAGATCCTCGTAGAGCTCTGGCCATGAGGTTACAAAGTAAACTTGGTTCGTTTCTTTCTTCAGAAAGGCTCGCTGGTAAATGCTGTCACCCAGCCCAAGCATCCCTCTGAAGTATTTATTCACCATCGTTCACACCCGTTGAACATTGTGTTCGGTATTCGTGGCGGTTGGTTGCATCCATTTCGATGCCTTCGATATTAAAGACCTGTCCGTTCCAGATAATGCGCATTTCCTGCGTTAAGCCGGGAAACCAGCGGAAGTTAATACGGGCACTGATTTCACTCTGCGGAGCATTAGACTCCCGGAACTCTCTGCCTGGCCCCGTCAAAACCTCAGCGGGTACCGCGTTCAATAAGGTGTTGGAGTTTAGAGCCACTGTTGACCAGGTTACGATATCGGCTCCAGAGTCAGGGTCGCGACTTTTAGCTTTCTCCTGTATCTCAATTCGGTGGCGATATTTGCCAGGCTTTACACCGCGCATCTAAACCCCCAAGCAAACGCGATGGAAGTGAAGGAGCTGCTCTACCGCTTGCGGATGCCCAGGCATGGCCATAGTTCGATTTTCGTAATACTCGCCAACCAGGATTAAAATAGCCTGCACCACTCCGGCGGGAACCTCATCGTTAGACGTCACTTCGTCTTGTGATAAATCCCAGGGATATTCAGAGTTCTGAGGCCCTTCAATGCTGGGGCGATTCATGTAATTAGCAGCCCAATTTTCCGCAGCATCGATACACTGCTGGATATAGGTATCGTCTTCATCATGAATGACCAGTAGATGATCTTTCGCCATCGTTAAGCTGACATAGCTCACTGCAATACCTCTTCAAGTTCTGCTCTAGGGAACATATCAAGAGCTGTTACTCTCGATGCATTAACAACTTCCACACCTTTCAAGTGCGGTTTCATTCGCTCAAATTGCCTTGGCCATTGATTCACTTTTCCGGCATTACCCAGGCTTTTCGGGTGATCGCCGTGCCAATGGGTTTTGCCTTCAGTGTGGCCACAGTCGTATCCAAGCATGATGACTTTTTCAGCTCCGAAATGAGCAGCCAAAAGAATCGCGCCAAGACCTGAGTTCTGTCCATGATTAAAACGGACAAACTGCACACCGTTGATGTGCTGAGCCACACTAATACGTTCACCACTGAAGTGGGGTATCACATGATCGAGATACTCCTTCCACCAATCTCTGTCCATTGCATAGAGCACATCAGCCCAGGGACAGAGCCGGTAAGTGGTGTTGGTAACGATGACCGCTACTTTTTCTTTTTGCCGCCTTTTTTCTTCTCGCCAGAGTCTGACTCTTTCGCAGTCTGCTCTTGTGAGGCTGGGGCCACTGGCGATGCAGACGACTGTTCGCCAGCGCCCTGCTCGGGGTCAGCGTCTTCGCCTTTTTCGTCCGGCTGATTAGCTTCTTCCTCAGCCTTGGCTTTAGCTTTAGCTTCTTCCTCAGCCTTTGTTGAATTAGTTTTTAATTCAACAAACCCCGCTTGAACCAACTGCTTCAGGGTTTCCTGCGAGTAGTCAGTGCTATAAATGGTTTGGCCGCGACGCTTAGTTCCATGGTGGTCGAACCCTGTAAGAGCCACACCAACTGCAATTTTTTGCTTTGCCATGAGATTTTCTCCAATTCAATGAAACAAAAAAGGCGACCAAAGGCCGCCTTTTTTAACTTGCTGATTTACTCAGTGATTAAGCGCCACCAGAACCGATGGTTAAGTTACCTTTAACGAATGACTCTGGACGATAGTCAGTCAAGGCAACACGCTCTTCACAACGGATAGTGACCATGTTCTTACTGAAGTTGTCTTTATCTTCAGTGGAAATCTGAACATTGATGTCTTCACGATCCCAACCTTGTGCACCCATAGCAAACGCACCCACAAGGAACTCGTCAACAGCCAAAGCCTGAGTCGCAACCACTGGCTTCGACCATAGAGATGGCATACCAGGATTTTGTGGATTACCGAAGATATAGTTACCGTTAGCATCTTTGGTTAACTCAATGTTGGTCCATTCGATTGGGTTCAAGACGATTGCATCTGCTTCGTACTCCGCGAGAATTACCTGCAGCAAAGCAATGCGCAAACGATCAATGTTGGTATCGTTGGTAACATTGACTCCTGGATTTGAGTACGCTGAAGCTTGCGTATAAAGACCGTTGATGTTCAGCCCAAGGCCAGAGCCTTTAAGAAGTTGAGCTTCTTCTTTTAGTTTCAAGCCGTATTGCAAGCGACCATTGATGTGTGATGCCAACATTGCTGAATCATCCAGCACCTGCTTAGATGCGCGGATTAAGTGAGCGATGGTTGCTACTTTCGCATCAAGAAGTTCGAAGGTGATATCCGACTCTGGCTTATCACTTGCAGGTGCCTCAGATACCACATCTGCATTATTGGTGAAGCCTGATTCGCGAACATATTCAATAGAGTTTGAATTGGTGCGGCCCCAGGTTAATAGATCGCGGATTGTCAAACGACGTTCGCCAGGAGTGATAATGCCAGGCACTCGATCAGCTTCAATGGTTGCACCGGCCGAACCATCAACAGAAGTGATAGCAGCTTTAATGTTCATGCCATATGAACCGCCAGCGCTAGATAGTCGGGCAATGTTTTCCTCAAAGCCTTCAGCACTGACAAATTTATCACCAAGCGTTTCTGGCTTTCCATTACCTTTGCCACCGTCACCAGCAACAAGACGCTGCTCAATATCCTTCATATTGGCCTGTAATTCTGAATGCTGAGACAATAACTTATCAACGCTAGCTTTTGTCTCTTCCGACATTTTTTGATGGAGTTTAATTTCTTTATCCGATTCTTCAGCATAAGCTTTCAAATCATCGCTTACCTTCTTCAGGTTAGCAGCAGTTTCTTTATACTGCTGTTCAATATCTACTTCTTTGTTTTTATCTGGCATAGTGGTCACCTATTAAAAATTGAATGAAATTTTTGGGAGTGGTTCTAGCTCAACAGCGCTCGGCTTGTTGGTCGTAGTAGCGCCCGGCATACCACCGCCAGCAGCGCTTGGCGTGCTGGACTTTAATTCGTTAAGGAGCTTTCTGCGTTCGGCGCGTGTGATTCCTGCCTTGGCCATAGCCATATCAACTTTCTTGATGGCTGAATTGGCGCTTGTGCTTTCGTCTTCCTCTGGGTCGTAGGTCAAGATGGAATCAGCGAACCCTTGCTCTACCGCAGCAGAGCCACCAATCCATGATTCTTTATCCATGAGCTCGATCATGTCGTTGGTGGTACCGCCCGTTTTATCCGAATAAAGATCAGCCATTGCATAGTCGAACGGCTCTAGGTATTCGGCATAGTCGCGCAAATCGTTGCGATTGCCCCAACAGATGATCCATGCGTTGTGAATCATGAAGAAGGCTGGCTTGGCGATCTGAACTTCATCACCGGCCATCGCAATAACTGATGCAGCAGAAGCAGCCAGGGAAAGCACTTTTACGGTTACTTTGCCTTTGTGTTCTTTCAGCTGCGAATAAATCGCTAGACCTTCGAACATGTCACCACCGGGACTGTTTATATACACAGTCACGTCATTCTCAGCGCCAATCGAGCGCAAGGCAGCGCCAATGCGTCGAGAGGTAACACCTTCGCCCCAGAAGTCTTCGCCAATCACATCAAGAATGGAGATGGTGTTCTCTGCCTCTTGAGCGCTGACTTTTAAATTAGGGTTCCACTTTTCCAGCGCTTTCGGGGAAATGTCCGACTTCAGGCTGGCAGGAATGTTGGCCCTCATCTTGTTGATGTCTAAATTCATGATTTTTCCTCTTCGCCTTTATTTAACCAGTCAGAAAGTGCAGCTCTGGCGCGGTCGCCATCAGTGGCTTGCCCTAAAGAATCGAGCGGCGCCATTGCTGTTTGCACGGTCAATACATCAGCGTTACCGCCCTTAAGCGGCATGTTTTCGAGTTTGCGAACTTCGTCGCGGGTAAAGAGCCCGTTGTTGACCATGACTGAATAGAACGATGCGCGTGCGGCGCTATCGGCTCGTAGAAGTCCTTCGATTGAGAATTCTGCGTAATACTTAAGTTGGTCTCCTGGAGACAGCAGACGCTTGTTGATGTTTTGTTCTATGCGCGTAAGCCAGGGGCGCAACGTAAATGTCAAAAAGCCAATGAGCTTCTGCTCTAAACCTGTTCCCCAGTTTGAGTCCTTGCCACCATGACCGACCATGCTTGGGTCGACTCGGAACCAGCGACAGACTTCTTCCACCGAATAATTGCGAGACTCTAAGAGCTGGGCGTCCGATGGTTTAATGCCGATCGTTTCGATTCCCATACCGCCTTCCAGTAGTGCAGTCTTTCCAGAATTTACAGCGCCACCGATTGATTCAATCGAGGCTCGATACTCTTTCCGCTGCTCTGGCTTAAGAACCTTGTCGATAGTCAATGCGGTTGTGGGCATCAATCCGCGTTCAAAGGTTTTGTTCGCTGCTTCAGTTGAAGCCAGCGCCGAACCAAATACTGCAGCACCATAAGAAATGGTTGAAAGGCCCCATTTACCATCCAGGCTAAATCCTGGAATATGGAACAAGTTCTCTTGTTTTAGGTCTCTTTGCTTTCCGTTGGATTCGAGATATTTCCACTGCAATTCCCCTTGGCTATCCTTTTGGGCTGTTATTCGACTGGGAGCTAAAAAATCAAGAGCTACTAATCTATTGCCAATAAACTTCTTTTCTGAAAAGCCGTTTCCTCGCAGCAAGATAGCAGCGGTGTTTGCTTCCCAAAAAGTAGAGGATGTACTGCTAGCGTTCGGCGACCGCCTTAAAATCGGATACAAAGGATGATTGGTAGCCTCAACCCTTCCGCTCGACGTTTTCTCATAAAGCTTTAGTGGTAAAGTGCCAATCGTTTCCGAGATTAAGCGCGTACATGCCCAAGCCGCTGACAGCGACATGACCGTTTTTTCTGAAATCTTCTGGCCAGCGGAATTTGTGGTACCGTAATATTGCGCCCAGAAATCACCATCGGTTAATTCGATGGGGACGCCTAACCAGTTGAGAATGGCGGACTTAACTTTTCCAACTTTCTTTTGTGGTTTTTTCATATAATTACTGGATCCGCCAAGAAGTCATCTAAACCGCCATCATCTTCGTTATCTTGCATCCAACGCCCCATAGCCATGATCATCGCGACTACGCCATCAATCTTGCATCGATGGTCGTAGAGCGCTTCTTTGTTTGGGTAAATGTTTTCTTTGATGTCTAGCTTTGCTGTGACGTTGCCCATCTGCCAGGTTGTGCAGGGGTTACCGTCATGGAATAACTTGCCATCGAGTATCAATCCCTCGAGCTCTTTCATAGGTTCGGACATATTCAGAACCGTGTGTTTATACTCGACCAGGCTTTCAACGCCTTCTTCCATTAGCTTCTGAACCAGATAGGTTGCCTGGAATGGGTCGTAAGCTGTGCTCCTGACATCGAAATCTTCGTATGCCTGAAGAATGTCTTCCTTGATGAAGTCGTAGTCAGTCATGTTGCCGGGGGTTACCGTCAAGTGACCGCTGTTCTGATACTCCTGGTACTTGTCATTCTCGAGTACGGCCGATTCGGGCACGTAGTATTTCGCGAATGTGTGATATTTATTTCCTTTCTTGAACAAGAAAGTCAGCGCTGCAAGGTCTTTTTTGGATGCCAGGTCAAGCGCAAGGTGGCATTCGAGTCCGAGAAAATCTTCAATTTTGATTTTCTTTTTAGCGCGTTGCCAGGCAAGCATGTTCATCCATGCTGTTTTCGCGCCAACCCACTGATTTAAGTGCTTGGTGCGGTACGCATTCTGTTTGCTGGCTGAGCGCCTGGCGATAGCCAGTTGCTGCAGCAAGAACTCTTCGCTTACTGAAACCCCGTAATTCGGGTTCGCTTTTATTAGCGCTTCTTCTGAGTCCCACTGGTCATCATCATCGATGCCGTAAATCAGAACAAAGAGGCGTTCGTCCTCGATGCTGCCATTCAATACCTTGATGGCATCGCGCTCTTTCTCGTAGCAAGGACCACCAAGATTAGAGCCAGCGGTTGTGATCACCAGCATCAACGGTTGCTCTCGAGCACCCATGCCAGTGACCATCGTTTCGTAAAGTTCGTCTTTGTCGTGTTCGTGGTATTCGTCCACGATGGCACACGATGGCGAACTACCATCGCCGGGGTTTCCTACCAGCGGTTCAAATCGCGAACCATCCGATAAGACACATAAGTTTTTGGCGTTGACTTCAATGTCAAAGCGCTCTCGAAACTCTTCCGACTTATGAGCCATAAGCCTGGCTGGTCTAAAAACCTCCCAGGCCTGCTTCTCAGTGGTCGCACCCGAGTACACTTCCGCGCCATATTCGTTATCAGCGACAAACATCTTGTTGCCGATAGCTGCGGCTAGTGCAGACTTCCCGTTCTTACGCGGGACTTTCCAATAAACTTCAGTAAATCTGCGCTTATCGTCGGACTTCTTTTTCCATCCGAAGATGTTGCAAACCCCGAACTTTTGCCAGGGTTGCAGTTTTAAAGTTTGGTTCTTTTGAGCCCATCGCCCCTTGGTGTGAGGCATCAGCTCAATGAAATTGACAGCCTTTTCAGCTGCTTCAGAATCGAAGTAGAACGGCCACTTCTTCTGCTGCGACTTTTCTAAATCAGATAGAAATCGCTTGCAGGCATTGATGGTGTGCTGACACGCAAGAATTTCCTTGGATACTATCTTCTCTGCGTACTCGAGAGCATCCGTACAGTGTGGGAAGTTCATACATTGTCAAAACCACTCTTCTTTTTCGGTTCTGGAATTTTTACCTTTTGTCGATCGCTAGGGGTTAAACCAAAGCGACTGGCCAGAGCGATGTATTGCTGAAAGTGACTGGCCACAAAATCATCCGAGGTTCTTATCCGGTAAATGACCAGGCATAGCATTTCGAAACTTACTCGGTCGCTGTCACCAGCGACACCATCAGGAATTATCTTCTTCAGCTCACGCCAAACTTTTTTCAGTTCCGGGTTGAAGTGTTTTGGCGGATTGCCAACATCGAGCTTCTTCGGCTCTGGAATTAAGTGATCATCACGATGGCGATCAGGGTTGTGCTTGGCAGAGCCGTTGATCAGCTTTAAGTGATTTGGTTTCGCGGTTCTGCCCATTTTCTAATTTTGAGGATGAAAAAAAACGTTTTGGGGCGCGGTCTCCGTTCGGATCGCCCTAAAGTTTCGACCCACCCCCTCCCTCTACTGAAAATCCGTTGATATAAATGTCTACATCGCCCAGAAACCACTCTGTTTGCGGCTCTTTAGTGCGTTTATCTACCAATAGCTTGCCATTCGCGCTTGTTTTAAGGCGTTTAACATAGCCTGAGACAGTGTCAGCGGTAATGGCTTTTTCTATCTTTTCGCCATTCAGCCAAACCAAAACCTTGTCTCTCATAACCTTGCGATAGTTCTGATAGCCAGGGTCGTTTTTGTTAGTAGACAGTCTCATAGCTGACTTTCCTTCTGAGTTTTAATCTTGTCGTGGCGTTGGCAGATAGTTTGCAGGTTTTCTTCGTCATCACTACCACCTTGCGACTTAGGGACTCTATGGTCGCAGACGCCATGCTTTGGCCCGTGCAGCTCAACAGCTGTTACCCTACCTTCTTCGATGCACATCTGACACAGATAGTTATCACGCTCGAATACACGCTTACGCTTACGTTCCCACGGTCTGCCACCCCTGCCTTTGCCCCATCGTTGGTTCTTCTTGATCTCATGAACCTTGGTCTTAGGCTTAAGCGGTTTGTGTGTAGCGGGTGCGTTAGGCATCTATTGGCGTACCATCCATATAGGTTCGCGGCTGGTCGTCGTCATCAAGATCATCAATCTCAGACAGAGCTTCAAGCAGCTGAGCGTTAATTCTGACCAAAGAGTCAACCGAATGAACCAGAGCACCAATAGCCTCAGTCTGCTGACCAATGGCAGCAACAAGCCTATCGGTATCACTCTCTGCTTTCTTGGTTGGTTTCTTTGCTGTCATCTTGTTCAATACCTTTTTGCCATTCAATAATGGCTTGCTTGTCCGCGTTGCAGGTCTGTATCTGGCCCTGCAACAGCAGACTGTAATCAGTTAAATCCCGGTTAGTGGGTGTTTTGCCTGATGTAGTTTGCAAGGTAGGAATCGGTGTTTCCTTTAGGTATTCGCCAGGTGGAAAGTAAGGCTTCACCACCGTCACTTTCTCTCTGATTGGCGGAGTTGTTGAGCAGCTGGATAACATCAGGAGGAACAGGAGCGTCATACCAATCTTGAATGTCTTCATTATTACTTCCTAGCAGGTCAAGCTGACTAGCGGTTGCTTGAGTGGCTTTCTGGATAGCTTCTAACTTCGTTCGATTGTCCAGGCTAACCTGTCGTTCGACCGTCGCCTGCTTCTCAAGCATGCTAATAGCCTGAGATTGAGACATAATTACATCGTTATAGAACGCTGCCTGTTCAGCCTTATCAGCCTTAAGGTCATCAACCTTCTCGCCAAAATAGCTGTACTGGAATAAGTTCACAGCGACCGACAGCAACAAAGCCATCACGATTAATAGAATTTTAGGTACCATAAGAGGTTCTCCTGTTATATCTAGCAGCGACGCCCACCCGGAGAGAAGTGACGAACAAGGGCGCCGCCCTAGATTTTCGGTTACAAGTATTCGTTTGGATTCTGGATTTGCCCGTTTACCTTCACCTGGTAATGGACATGGTTAATCATTTTTCTGCGCTCGGTGCTGTGATAACCGGCGATGTTCTGGGCGTGGCCAATCACCTGCCCTTTTTTGACTTCTGAGCCTACTGGTAGCGCTGGGACTACATACATATACTGTCGGTCAATACTGTTCGCCGAGACCTGAATGTAAGTGAATTCATCGGTGTCTTCGTAAACAATCCCGTGATAAGTCACCACGCCTGCTGCAAAGGCTCTAACGGGCTGTCCGGGCTTATATTTAAAATCCTCGCCCTTATGGAGACTCAGGCCTCTTGGCGCAAGATAGTGCCCACAGCCAAAATCATCACAGCCACGTCTTTCTGGCAGCTTGAATGCATCGGCAATGGGCATATCAGCATGCCTAATGACACTGGCAAGTCTTCCAAGCCAGGCAAACACTGTTATTTACCCTTGTCTATATGGTTACCAAACCAGGCATCAATAAACTTCTCAAGCCACTTAACAATCTGTTCACTGTACATGCCAGCAACGCCAGCAATAGCGCCAGCAAAATATTGGTTATAATCGAAACTCAATGCGAAAGCTGTCGCTAGAAGCCCTACAACGGCTCCAGTAGACGTTCTTAATATGAAGTCTAGCCAAACAAACGAAGCGTTCATCTTTTTTAGGCTGTGAAAATAAGCTAGAAGGCTGCTAATGATAGCTGTGCTGAAAGATGTCACCCAGAACCAAAAACTTGGGTCTTTTTCTGACATTGCGGTTTCCTTCAGACATAAAAAAACCCGCCAGAAGCGGGTTCATTTGAATTTGTAGTGTGTATCAGGGGCAGTTACCGCAAGATACGGTATTTAGACTACTTATTTCTGCAGAAATAATCAATACTATATCGAAATTATTTTAAAAACGCCTTTCGACTTAATAACTTGCCTGGTCTGGTTATCGGTGACCCTATAAGCAGCGTGGTACATTGATCGCGCCCATTTTAGCGCCTTATCTAAATCATCAAAGTTCTCGCTTTTAAGAAACCTTTGATACAAACCCTTTTCTACCTCTGCTATAACGCTGTAACGTTTCAAGGAATGCCCGCCAAAGGGACTAAAGATAATCCCTCAGCAGATTTAGGTCAAACGGCTTTTTGGTATTTGGGATGGGTAAACTGTAGGGCGGCATCTATCCATGACGTGCCACCCTCGACCAATTGCCTAGCCTTGTTGAGTGAGATATTAAGGTTAGCAACTACATAAGACAGGTTGTTATTGCTTAAGTAGTAGTAGATCACCACCTTGGCCATTTCTTTATCACGCATCTTGAGTTTGGCTATCGTGGCGTCGATTATGCCCGCCTCTGCATCGCTTATTGCAGCGCTCTTAACGGTGGTTCCAAGTAATCGTCTAAAAGGCTCAATACTGGGATAGCTCAAGACAGCGAAACTTGAGGTATGAACCCATCTTGCCCACTGTTCTAGCAGGAACTGAGTGTCTTGAAGCTTAAGGTTAGCCGTTTGACCCATTAAATAGTGCCTCCGGCCTTAATCTCTTCTTCGAGCGACTCATCTGTAACACCAAATGCGGTTTCTCTAAAGCAGCGCATACAATACCAAGCTGACTCCTCTGAGCCATTAAACTCAACGATTGAAGACACACCAACAAGCGATCTTTTGCACTCTCCGCATTTAAGGCTGTCTATTTTGGTCTTAGCGGCCTTATTTCTAGACTTTCCAGCACACTCACCAGCCAGCCCCACATAAGCAGCGCCATCAACGTAGTCATCTGCCTGGTACTTGCCCGACTGGCTTCTAACCATTTTTAGGCAGACCATAAACATCCAGCCTTGCTCTTCTGTCAGCTCATGATCAGTCAGAGCATTAAACATGGCTACGGTGCGCCCCATCGAGCGTTCGCCATCGCTATCCTTATCAGGGTCATAGACCGCTTTTCGTTGCTTCATTTCCTCAGCGGCTTTTTCGACAAATTCCCATGCTTTAACTGGCTCTGACATAACCTCTCCTAAACAACTTCAATAATGACTGGGTATAACGCTTCGACCTGTTTCTTCTTAATCTTAAATTCTGGTGTCTCAAAGCCCTTGGTATCGACGTAGCGAACCGTTCCATCTGTAAGAAACTCTTGAAAGTCGCACTTATAAACAACACCACCGGGCAAATGGAAAGGCACCTGCAACAGGAAGTAATCCACTTCGCCTGCTGCCTTTCTGAGCTTTAACTGTTCGTAATACTTCGCTTCTTTCTTGCTATCGAACTTAATGCCATCAACAACCATCTTCTTGGCGTTGTACTTACTTCGCTTCTTAGGTGGTGGTGACACCTCTTGGCGCTTACCACCCTTTCTGCTCTGATAGTTCTTAAGCTTTTCTTCTGTCCAGCGCACTCCCGACACCATTCACTCCTTCAGGGTTTATGCCTTGCCTTGAGCCACTTGTTGAGCAAAGCGGTTCAATTCGTCTCGGCATCCTTCCAGCACCTGCACTCCCGCAGTCTCACTCATGTTGTTGTCGCCAACGGTAAACTGAATTCTCATCATGGCTTCAGCTCCAGCGTAAAAAGCTCTACGCATTTCTTGCTTCTGTACGGTTGATGCACCTTTCGGAACTACCATTAATGAGAATACATCCCACTGCTCCTGTATCGTATTCATGCGTATTTACTCCAACAGCACTTCTTGAATTTCTTACCAGAGCCACAGATGCACTTTCTGTTCCGCATCTTATTTTTGCGTTCATTGCGCTGCAAAGGCTTTAACTGTTGATAAGTGCCTTTATCAATAGGTATCAGCGATTCCATTTGCTCTTCTGTTTTGTACTTTTCAAGTCTTTCGCGGAACGCAGCTTGTCGCTCTGCCAGCGTATCCATCTCTTTAATAATGGAAGTCGTTTCTTCTTGATTAAATATTTCACCGGTCTTGCAGTCCACAACCTTTACCTCTCTATTTTTTAGTTTCGCAAGCCTTGCGCTTCATCACCTTCACATGAGCCCAGACTAGCCGCCGCCAACTTTCTGGCACGTTGCTTTCAATCCAGGCAATAATCTTTTCTTTATCACCTTGCTGCAAAGCTTCATCAGCATAGTGACGGGGACGCTTATCGCCGATAAATGCATCTTTAAGCTTATTGTCAACATCATCCATCAGAACGGATTACCATCGACATCATCTACCTTGCCCCACTTCTGATTGGATTCTTGAGCCTTTTCAGCTTTACCGCCACGTATCACATCGATGTAACCGTAATCATCATTCACCACCACATCAGTTGAGTAACGGTTTCTGCCAGTGTCTTTATCCTTGAACTTGCTGGTAATTAATCGACCATCAACGGATATTCTCGTGCCCTTCTTGATAACTTTGGCACCAGCCTTTGCAGCATCGCCCCACAGAACCACATTGTTCCAGGTGGTGAGCTCTTCCGTTCTGCCCGATTTTCGGGTTGCAGGATACTTGGTTGCCACGCCCAGTCTTAAGACGGCATCACCATTAGGGGTAAATCGTAGCGTAGGATCACTGCCCACATTCCCCTCAATCAATACCTGGTTAACATCTGAGTCTTTGTTGTAGTAATCAGTCATTCATTAATACCATTCATTATCAATTACGCTTCTCAAATCCTGATCAGCCTCGTAAATCAAAGTCATTTGTCGCTTATCAAACTCAAGGAAGTTGTCATTAAGTGGACCACCAATGCAGGTAAAGCGAGAATGAACTTTTTTGATAGCCTCTTGCTGTCTGGAGACCTTCACTTTTAGCTCTTCAATTTCGAGCTGCTGCTTTGCAATCAGTTCGTCTTTGGTCATTGCTTAATCTTCTCTTTGGCGAATGTGATGGCTTCTGTGATGTGCGTGTCTTTTTCACCGAAGCCAGCAGCGAAATACAACGCCTTAATATTCTTGTTCAGCCTGACTGGCCCTTTGAGCACTACCCGCCATTCAGAACAGTTACAGGCTGCATCAAAGCCCTGTCTGTCGATGTCGATAGAGACGTCATGAAAGACACCGCGGAAGGCATCCGGGCTAAGTTCCTGTACGTTTATTCCGTCAACTGTCATGGCTAACCTCTCACTCGTTCTCTGTACAATTTCTCAATAACGGCCTTACGCTCTTCCAACTCTGCCAGGGCCTGTTCTTTGTTTGAATGACGGTGATACCGAACCTCGCTTGGCTTTAGAGCTCGAACCGTTAGGATTTCTAACTCTAAGGCTTGGAGCGCCAGCTGCATCGTTTTCGTTCTTGCCATCAGCTTCATAATTAAGTCCCTCAAATCCTCGTAAATCACACTCCTGGTTCAACTGGATCCAGACCAAGGCAAGTAGCACTACAACAACCAGAAGCACGACCACCACCGAAATTAAGCCAGTCCAAACCCACACATTGCCCGTTACTAAACCGTGTAAAATATCCATCACTTTTATTTCCTTTTCAGTAGTTGAAATTTTGCACCGCACTGGACGCATGAAGCCCTCATACTTCCAGAGCGTGTTTGCTTTAACTTTCCACCACAAGATTTGCAGCTAACCGATACAACTCTTGACTTCATAAGCCCATCAATGTGGTCTTTATTAACTTTTCTTTTAGGAATTATGCCTAACTGTCTAAGCACGGATTTGTATTCTTTATTAATCCATCCACCGCCAGGTTCATCCGCCAATCCATCACCTATCATGTCGCCTAGTTTCACCAGCCGATCTAAAAGAACCTTTTTAGAAATTTCGTTTAATGAAGGGCTTGTGGGTGCCATCACACACCACCCAATAATTTTTTAGCTTGAGCAAGGCCCTTGTCAGCCTGCTCGACCAGTTCCTGCGTCCATTCAACTTCCTGTGCCTGGGTAATGGCTTTCGGCTGCTCTTCGAACTGACCACCATGAAGCGCGTATTTGATTAAGCGTTCGTAGACGGGTTCGAGCAGCTTTTCCGCCTCCTTGGTGTTCGCTTTCTTGAAGCGGTATATATCGATATTTCGAATGCACCACCAAGCGAATTTATTCACTCGAGTAAAATTCTCAGACTGGTAGCTGACCATGGATTTGTAGATTTCGTCCTGTGCTGGAATGCCCATCTTGTTGACCAGCTCTTCCTTGCACCACTGAACGAACATGCCAGGGCTGATCATGTGCAAGCTTGGATATAGGCCAGCGCGGTCAATGCCAAGCTGTGCAATCTCATGAGTCACCACACCGCCCTGAGCCAAAGCCCGGGTCCAAACCTTCATCCAGCGCTTCTGCTCTTCTGGCGTCCGGTTACGACTGGCCGGAAAGATTTCCACCAAGTCATTGAGGATCCTGGCCACAAAGCCAGCGACCATGTGCTGAGCTGTCTCATTTGAGACCAGCGACTTGTCGTGTTGATTCGTCTTCATCGAGGAAGCTTGCGTCGTTTTCGTCGACGTAGCGTGATTTCGTAGGTTCGTTACCACCTGATTGATTTTGGTTTCCATGTGCGTTACCTCTCGCTTTGCTCCGTTGAAGTTGTTTCAGGTATTTCAATTCCCAGTTGTACTGAGTTTGTTCTGATGGTTGCCCTGACCACCACAGGATAAATTCGGTGAGGACTTCTTGAGTGTGGTACGTCTGCCAATCGACTAGACCAGCTCGACGACAAAGAACCGGAAAGTGATCGCTGCTGGGCTGCCATTCGTCATGCATCGCAAAACGAATATCACTTCCGATGTTTGAATATTCCCCATCAGCAGGATCGTTAGTATCTGGATCTTTAGTAGTATGGATATGTCGGATTTTTTTCCGAGCTTCTTCGGAATTTTTTCCGGGTTTTTTCGGATTTAAATCCGACATAGTAGAATCTGAAAACTCGGATTTTTTTCCGACATAGTGATTTTCACCGTTTTCGGATTTTTTTCCGACATAGTGTGATGGGTTGTCATCGCAAGGCGGTGAAACCGGGCTTTCTTGGTCGTTTTGGCCGTCTAAATGGTGGTTTTTGTCGCTGTCTTCTGCCCTTTCATCGGTATCAACTTCTGAAAACTCGGATTTTTTTCCGACATAGTGATTTTCACCTAAATCCTGTACATCAGCTGGGCGATAAGAGTGGTATCTTTTGCCCTTCGCAGTCAGTCGAACCAAGTCTTTCTTGCCGGACTTCTGGTGGTCGATTAAACCAAGTTCAGCCAGAGACTTTAAATGACGATAGGCCGTGTCAGGCTTCATATTCATCAATGGCAGCTCACGACAGATAGACTGGCGAGACACCCAGTAATAAATCTTACCGTTGTGCTCAACGGCGCTGGCCCAGGCCGAACAGGAAGTCAGCAGCTCAAGAACAATCGCCTGGCTGACATTTCTCACGCCAACGTCAATAGCCTGCTTCTGGTTAAAAGACACTATCCACTTCATAAAACTTACTCCACAGCCTTTATTTTCGGGCTTCGGGCTTTAACCAGTATCTGCAACGTCTGGTTACCCGCAGAAATGCTTTCCGAGACTTCGCGAATGGCATCTTCCAGCTGAGCTTCCGAGAACTCTTCCTGCAGCTTCACCACCGCCAGCTGGGCTTCGCCCTGCTCTTTCATCAGATAGGTAGCCATGTGAACAGCATCAATGTCATGCGATTCAGCTTTAAGCATGGGAGAAAAACAGACTTCGCAGCGACCATAGATATCGGCCAGATAATCCAGACGAATAGACTCAGGCAACGCAGCAACGATTGCTTGCTCAACAAAGAACAGGCGCTCAGGATTAGTTTCACATTCGGTATACAGCCCCAACCAGCGGAACAGCTTCTGCGCATTGACACGCATATCGTTATAGGGATTGTCCGAACTGGCGAAAGCAATACCCTGCTCAGCCAAGGATTCAGTCAATCCAAGACGGTCGACAGCCTGAACAATGTCAGCCGTGATAATAGACCGACTGGTCTTCGGTAGCTCTAACCAGGTGTTGATGGCCTTGACCAGGCATTGCAGGCGTGAGCGCTGTTTCATGCAGCCTCCCCCGCTTTTGGTTTAGAGTATTCACTGTCGTCAACAGTAAGAGCGCCATTGGTAAGGCGTTCGATTTGGTAGGCTCTAAGGCGTGGGACTATTTCACCCCATTGAGAAACTGCTGATTTATGAATCTCGCAAACATTGGCTACAGCCTGCTGGCTGCCAAAATATGCAATGACATCTTTTGTTTTCATGGTCTATTCCATTGCTTAATCTCACGCAAAGTTTAGATCGTTAAACTTTAAAAGTCTAGGACATTAAACCATTTTTCGGTTTAGTATGCTGAACTAGGTACAAACATGGTTCTTTTAATGGCTGAAAAATTAACGTCTGGCCAGATAATTAAGCAAAGATTAAGCGACTTGGGCCTGAAGCCCGTCGACTTATCAAGAAAAATGGAAGTAACCAAGGGAACGGTAAGTTTTTGGGTAAATGACACCACCAAACCAAGCGGGGACAACTTAATAACGCTATGTAAAATTCTAAAGATAGAGCCGGAGTCATTCCGCGAAGGCCGAATAATTGTAAAAGAAGGCTTTGGCGAAATCAGCTTCATGCTAAGACCAGGAAAGAAAAAAGACCGATTAAGCGCAGTTGCGGAAGCCACTCCTGTTATGTACGGCAACAGTCTCAACCTGGTTCCAGTTATATCAGCAGTCCAGGCAGGCAATTGGCGAGGGATAGTAGATGACTTTCAGCCGGGCGATGCTGATAAATGGATTGAAACCACCGCCAAAGTAAGCGCCAATGCATTTGCTTTGAGGATTGAGGGAGACTCAATGACAAACCCTAACGGTATGCCAAGTATCCCGGAAGGGATGACAGTCATTGTTGATCCAAACGTAGAAGCTACAAATGGCAAAATAGTAGTTGCAAGACTAGAATCAGAAACTGCTGCCACTATCAAAAAGCTGGTCATCGATGGACCAAATAAATATTTGATGCCATTAAACCCCCGCTACGACAAGATAGTGATTAACGGTGACTGCACTATTGTGGGGGTGGTGGTGAAAATGGAATATGATTTAATATAATAAATATTCGAAGGAGCTCTAATGAAAAAGCTTATGACCTGCAAGTCTTGTGGTAAAGAAATAAGCAGTAAGGCTGAGTCCTGCCCTCATTGTGGCCACTCATACAAAAAATCGTCTAAAGACACCAATATAGGCTGTGGTGGATTAATTGCGCTGATTGTCATCATCTTCATAATTTATAGCCTGTCGAATGATGATAAGCCTACGAAAGCCACACCAAGCAAACCCCTAACTCGACAAGAGTTAGTGGAGAAACAGTTTTCTGCATGGGATGGATCTCACTACGCGCTGGAAAGATTGATTAAAAAGAACCTGAAAGATCCGGATAGTTACGAGCACATTGAAACCAGGTTTGGTGATAAGGGCGAATACATTCTTGTTTACACAAAATATAGAGCAAGAAACAGCTTTGGCGGCATGGTTATTGAAGAAATGGGCGCTAAAGTCGATATTAATGGCAATATTATTGAAATAATCACTAACTAACCAAGAACTAAGCTACAAACAAGGAGTACATTATGTATAAAAAAATGGCAACCACCCTGGCTGCAATAGCACTGACCACCCTATCGGCAACATCATCCGCACAAGATGGCATGGGATACTTTGGCTTCGGCGTAGGCCAGGCTAAAAACGATGGTTGCGAAGGACAGCCCTCTGGTAGCACTTGCTCCGATACCAAAACTGTAGGGCGTATCGTTGGCGGGTATGAATTCAATGAGAACTTCGCGATTGAAGGAACCTACACCAGCCTTGGAGCAGCGGAGGCTGCTGCTTTGTCAGGCCCTGAGCGTGCAAAACTGGAGGGTAGCGCTTTTTCTCTAGCCGTAATGGGGAGCGTTCCATTGAGTGACGCATGGGGTTTGTTCGGCAAATTTGGAATGTCTCGATGGGATGTCGAAGCCAGTCTAACAGATGGTTTCGGTGATACCTATTCCGCAGATGATGACGGCAATGACCCGGTTTATGGCGTGGGGATTAAGTGGATTGAGGGCAACTACAGCCTGAGATTGGAGTACGAACGCTACGAACTAGGCCTTGCAGATTCGACCGATGGGTTCTTAGATGATCAGGACGTTGATGTTATTTCCCTGACTTATGTGATTGGATTCTAATCCCAAGAAAACTAATTTAACCTGCCCTTATCAATACATAGCCGCCTCTGAGCGGCTTTTCTTTTGCCTGTAATTCACCACCAGCCTTCAAAAAATCACATTTCACCACAAAAGTTTATTTTTCTAAACTTTTTACTTGACTCCAAAAGTTTAACTCTCTAAACTTTTTATCGTTAGTTTGAAACTCTACCCCAAGACAGCAGGGAAGCACATACCAGTAAGTTGGTATTTATCGGGGCTTCGGCCCCGAATTTTTTCGGAGACTTAATGATGAAAGGTATGACATACAGACAGATTTTTAAGCGTTCATTGATAGCCACCCTGTTGGTATTAGCGGCATCAGTGAACCAGGAAGACTTACTAGACTTAATGTTTGGCAAGCCCGGACAGGAGATAACCGTAGTGATGATGACAGACTCCCTCCCCCAAGAAGACATGGACGATGAAGTGCAACAAGAAGACCGTGCCCCTCAAGGGAATGAGGACTCGGCGGTCACAGAGCTTGACCCATTCGGCCCCTGGCAGCCAAGACGCCACAGAGGTCATGGCAACGAAAGCGGTTCAATGCGATGAGCAAGGCAGCACAACAGGTTATTACCAACATCAATAAGTATGTTCGTGCTTATCAGTACGCCAAAGGTAAAAAGCCCGAGCATGTCAGCCTTTATCAGAAAGATTTCGATGCTCTTGAGCGGAAGGCTCATAAAGAATTCAGAGCTCAGTATGGAAAAGAAGCGCCACCCCCCCGTTGCGGTGTTGGAATGGCGTCCAGCTAAAGGTCATTAAGGATTAATCATGAGCCAACCAGTAACACAGGAACAGTTGATACAGAGGCTTTGCCAGGCGGGCGAAGCCATGAAGGAGCGCTTATTGGTTTTGGTTGAAGCTGGCGAGGAAACGGGCTGCCAGATGCGCCTTGAGAAAGACGCTATCGAAGCCTGGGAGGATGTTTTCGGCAACCCAAACTTTGTTTGGCAAACCGGAATATGGCATGAAGCCTTATTTTGGAAGTTAGAGGCAGGAAAGCCTGTCTTCACCACCGATGGAATCACAGAAATAAAGGACTGTGACTGGAAATACAGGGAATAGAAATGAACAGCAACACCATAAACGAAAGGCTGATAAAAGAAAAAGCCATTATGAGACGCCTGGTATCGACTGGCGCATCTCTTGACGTAATACGCAGACAACGTAACAAGATTAAAGATTTGGAGCAAAGGCTATGCCACAAAGTTTAGCGAATGGTTTGTATAAGTGCACCGCTGAGCGCCTGAAAAAGCCAATATACATCAAGGTGAGAAGCAATCATTACCAGGTGATTGACTTTGAAACAGGCGTTAAAAGCCATAAAAAATGCCATGTGTCGCTGATAAAAAACGACATAGAAATCAAGAGAATTGACCATTAGGTTGTCGCCATGAACGTAGGATTCAACCCGAACAGAAAGGCCACCAAACTGACCCGCTGGATGGAGCAACACTTCCCAGACCCAGATGGCCGTCCTTGCAATCGAACCATGAAGAAAGCCATCGACGACCCGAGCAATACGCAGATTCAGGGCTACAACATAGGTTCACGCTATTTCATTTATCTGGATACAGAGCCAGATGAAGAGCTGCAGGAACTTGTACAAGAGCTAGCTGCAGCATGACGAGCATCACTTCATGCGAACCAAGTTGAAACCTAACCAAGAAATAACCTAGTAAATCGGCTGGAGAAAGCAGCCAGCATGAAGTGGTTCATAACACCCGGAGAGAGACGGAATGAAACAAGGTTTGATAGTTGATAACTTCGCTGGCGGCGGTGGCGCAAGCACTGGAATAGAAATGGCGCTTGGTCGCCCAATTGATATAGCTATCAATCATGACCCAGAAGCAATCTCAATGCACCGGGCGAATCATCCAAAAACCAAGCATTACTGTGAAGATGTTTGGGACGTTGACCCACTCGAAGCCACTCAAGGAAAGCCTGTCCTTCTGGCTTGGTTCTCACCAGACTGCAAACATTTCTCAAAAGCCAAAGGCGGAAAGCCAGTTGAGAAGAAGATTCGTGGCTTGGCCTGGCTGGCGGTTAAGTGGGCCAAACTGGTGAAGCCCAAAATTATCATGCTTGAGAATGTAGAAGAGTTCAAAACATGGGGGCCACTAGGCGAAGACTCAAAACCCTGCCCCAAAAGAAAAGGGCTCACTTTCCGTTCATGGTTAAAGCAGCTGCAGGAGCTGGGCTATAAAGTCGAATACAAAGAATTGCGGGCCTGTGATTATGGTGCGCCAACTATCAGAAAGCGCCTGTTTGTGATCGCCCGCTGTGACGGTTTGCCAATCTGCTGGCCAGAAGCCACCCATGGAGAAGGCCTGAAACCATACAGAACTGCAGCAGAGATAATTGATTGGTCTCTGCCCTGCCCCTCTATATTTACCAGAAAGAAACCCCTTGCAGAAAACACACTGAAAAGAATTGCCAAAGGTCTGGAGAAATTTGTTTTCAATCACCTTGATCCTTTTATTGTTCGCTTGGGCCATACCAAATGGAATGGTGACAATATGAGCTATCCAATTGACCAGCCACTCACCACCATAACCAGTAAGGCAGAGCACTGCCTTGTCACTCCATTTTTAGCCAAACATTATTCAGGAGTCACAGGTTCTGATTTGAAAGACCCGCTTGGAACTGTCACCAGTGTTGATCACCATTCTCTAGTTACCAGCCATTTAATCAAGCTAAGAAATGGATGCACCGGGCAGGATATTAGAGAGCCATTGCCAACCATAACAGCAGGCGGGATGCATGTCGGGGAAGTCAGGGCGTTCCTGCTCAAATATTATGGAACCAATATCGGCCATGACTGCAGAGAGCCCCTTCAAACCATAACCAGCAAACACCGCTTTGGCCTGGTCACTGTAAAAGGTGAGAATTACCAGATTGTAGATATAGGAATGAGAATGCTCCAACCTCATGAGCTATACCAAGCCCAAGGATTCCCTTCTGATTACATCATTGAGCATGATCACCAAGGCAACCGAATCACCAAAACAGCACAAGTCAGAATGTGCGGGAACTCAGTCTCTCCTCTGGTAGCAAAAGCGCTAGTAGAGGCCAACACGAAAACTCTAGCCAAGCAGAATGCTGCTTAATAAACAAAGCGAGGAAATTATGACTCAAACACCTTTCAGCCAACAGATACAGCATCTTAATAAAGGGATGCTTGATGATGAATTAACACAACTTCTTTCTGATGTAGTGAAAGCAGTTAGAGAGACTGGGAAGTCCGGCACCGTTACTCTCACCCTCAAAGTTAAGCCCTTAAATAACAAAGGCATTGACGATGATGCTGTTCAGGTTATTCCAGAAACCAAAAACATGACTCCAAAGCTACCACAGAAAGCCATGGTCATGTGGTCAACTGGTGACGGGGATTTGTTAAGAAGAGACCCTTCACAGCAAGAAATTGACTTCACAACTGTAGAGGCAGCAGCACCACCAAAAGCGCCTGTCTCAGTTCCCGAACAAGAAAAAGCTGCCAAGTCCGTTGGCTAATTTTAATGACTAACCTATCAAATCTTAGGAGATAACATGCAAACAGAAGACTCTTTGAAACTGATTCAGCTTGGGCAAAGCTTAGCCCCGATCAAAGATGAAAAGACCGGGAGAGAATTTGTTGTCCTGTCAGAGAGGCAGCGACTGGAAGACCTTGACTTTTTGTTGGAAGAGCCAAGAAGGATCAAGAAGCAATTTTCTCTAAGCACAGAGCTTTCATTCACTCAGTATGTTGACAAGTTTTTACGTCCAGAAACTATTTTTTTGTGTATGAAATCGCACCCCTACATTCATGCGATTATTGATTATCACGACAAAGTAGATGAAAAAGACTTGCCTTCATTCTGCACCCATCTAGTTGATTATAAGCCTGTCCACTCAATTGAATGGAACCGCTGGACAAACACTTGTGGAAAGAAAATGACCCAAGTGGCGTTTGCAGAATTTATTGAAGACAACATAAAAGATGTTGTTGAGCCTGACAGCGCACAGCTTTTCACTGATATAACCAACTTTAGGCTTATCAGAAGAGCCACTTTCGGTTCAAAAATCAACGTCCAAAATGGCGAGATTGATTTTCAATACTCCAATGAAAGTGAGAAAAACGGCAGCGTAAAACTACCCGAAACGCTCACCCTTGGTATTCGAGTTTTTGAGGAGGGCGAATATTACAATGTCAACGTAAAACTTCGTTATCGAGTAGATGAAGATGAAGGCCTTGTCCTCTGGTATGAAATAACCAACCAAGACAAAGTTTATGACTATGCCTTCAATAAAATTGTAGAGCGATTAACTGAGAAGTATTCAGATAATCTGGTTTTGAACAGCTAAAAAAGCAAGCCCCGCTTCATTGCCGGGGCTTTTATTATTCACCACCACAAGGAGCTTTTATGAAGGTTACATGCTATTTAGTCATACAGGGAAAGAAAGCCCGCTATCAAAGCTGGCGAGAGGCTGGGAACATCAAAGTCACAAAGAAAAAGCCAAGCACTGCAGGAGATGAAATAGCGGTGAGACTTCAATTGGAAATCCCTGATTCCCTTTTTGAAAAGCCCTCATTAAATGTGAACCTGAAAATTCCAGACTCTGTTCAAGTTGGTGGTGAGATTACCCCTGAAATGACTGACAACATCGCCGAGATAATCCAGGCTCAAACAGGGTTATCAGTTACGGTGTCAGCAGCAGAGTCCGACGATGAGCATTATTAAAAGGATGCGTGAGACATGAGCCTGACGAAGACCGAAATCAGTAAAAAAATCGCTGAAATAATATTCCCTGGCAAAGCTCTTGAGACGGGGACCGTGGGTGTCACCTACGTTACTCTGGAGGTCAACGGGTTAGAGGAAATTAAAATTGCCTATAAGCCAATGTCAGACGGTTTCGTTGGAAAGTCACAATTAATGACCCTCACTTTGGATATTTTGAAAGTCAAAAACGGACAATTAAATATTGGGAAATTTAAAACATTGAGTCACTCGGAGGCGATTTGCTTAAAGTGGCTAGAGCTATTTAGTGATAAGGAGGATGTGTGAGCGACTTTAAAAGAGAACTTCGATACGGTGTCGTGAAGCTAAAAAACCTTACAGAGAGCCAGCAAAAGCAATTCTGGGATCTGGTTGATTCATTCGATTTACCACAACTGGAATGCGTTGTTGTCGAGTCTGACTGGCCGATGTACGAAGAGACGTGGGAATCCATTAAACAATGGGCTAATGGCGATTTTGTACCTCGCAAGAAACTGAAAGATAGAATCAAATATCTCGAAGGCTATGCCGATGAAGTTCGTGCGGAATTACATCACGCTCAGTACACAGTGGGTGATCATGAAGAGCTAAAAAGCACCTTATCTCTGGCTCAAATAATCTACGGGTACAGCCTAAAGGTAGAAGTTACCCCAGGAGAGACGGTTGAATGCAAGAACGCTGCTGTTCTAAGTTTTCCTAACAGCCAGTCACTTCATGTCTTTAAGTTGGGGGCAGCCGATGCTTAAGTTCCTCCGTAATTTCATTGCCAGAGACGTTCACAGCCACTTTGATATAGCTGTTTATTTCATCGCCTTACTTGTGGCCAGAAGCTTTTTGGATAATGGCGGAAGTCATTTCTACGCTTTACTTATCATGCTGGGAATAATATTTGCTGGAATTTACTTTCAAGTTCTGATCACATCCTTCATCGATGCCAGGCTAAAAGCCAAAGCTGAGAATGCCTTATATTTAGAGCAGAAAGAAAAGGAAGCATGGGCCAAAAAGAACCAACACAACGGTCGAGACGGGAACGGTTATCAACCAGTGCCACCACCACCTCGTACCGTGACTGGCAAACCACCCAAGAAGAGGTGATCATGAGCAGCGTCAAGGACAAAGTAATCAAAGACCTGGTTAAAGCCGGTCAGGGCTTGGTGGGTGCAATGAAGGGTTCCGGGGTGTCGTTACACCAGATGGAGAAAACCCTGAAGCTGGCTCACCTGGTTGGAATTGAAGAATCAGCGTGGATGACGGTAGAAGAGTTCGAGAAGTGCCCGATTAATGGAGCGGTACGAATATTCGTAAAACTGGATGGCCGTCGACACTTTTACGCCTGGTACCATAACGGCAGTTTTCATAATACGCCATGCCATCTGCGTGAGTTTAAGAAGGAAAATATATTGTTTGTAGAGCCAGATTGTGCGATACCAATAAAAACACCCATAACAGCAAAAGACTTATACAAGCCAATTCCAGGCTTATACGTTGAGGTTGATTGATATGGCAGCACGACCACGAAAATCAGGAAGTAAGGACTTGCCAAGCTACCTCTACCGCAAAGGCAGTGGCTATCTGTATGACCACCCGCAAGCGAAGAAGACGAAGTTCTATCCCGGTGATCAGAAAGCTGAGGCAATACGCATAGCCCAGAAGATGAACGCCTACTTCGCATCAGTGAAGAAGCAGTCTGTTGTTGACTCTCTGGGGCGCGCCAGACCACCTGAAATCAGCGAAGCACTGAAATCCTTTACCAAAGACTATCTGCCAAGATTGCAGCTCAAAGAAACCACCGCAAAGGCTTACCAGTTCACCTTCAAGAGAGTGAATGCAGATTTAGGTAGCCTTCGCCTGGACGAAATCAACCAGGAACGGCTATCGAATTACCTGCTGGACAACTACACCGGCGATGGCTACGACAAAACCCGCGCCCGGCTAAATCATTTTTATAAGTTCTGCATCAGTCGTGGGTGGGTAACGGCTAACCTGGCATTGGGAACCCTGCCATCGATAAAGACAGGCAAGCAGACCAGGCCGCATACGCTCGAAGGACTACAATTAATCCAGGAACATTCGCCAGAATGGCTGCAGGACATGATCACAGTAGCCATGGCCACACTATTACGCCCGGATGATTTGCGAAACCTCAAGAAGGAAGACGTGGATCTGGAGAAAGGAACGATTCGGGTGGCCGTTGGGAAAACCACCAATTACAAAGAAGCAGTATATCTCGAAATATACATGAATTCCCTGATGTTCAATCCAGCTGAAGCCATACAGAGAAGACTCAAAAGCGGCCTAGTATCGCCCTATGTCTTCGCTTATCGACCACACGACCGCGCCAAGAAAGACCAGGTCGAAAAGAAAAAGCATTGGTCCTACATAACCAAAGGGAAGCTATCAAAAACATTCCGAGAAGCCCGGAACGCAGCAGGAGTCTATGATCACCTGCCCGTTAACCAGCGCCCGACATTCAAAGAAATACGAAACTTCGGCGCCCAGATGCTCCGAGACAATCAATACCCAGAAGACTTTATCCAAAAGCTAATGGGCCACAAACGATTCACCACCACCCAGATCTACCTGGATGATGGTAAACCAAAATATCAGAAGGTGGAGTTATGACAATAGATCTAGAAGGAATACAGTTTGATACCAAACCGACAACACCACTTGAGCAGAAGCTGGCTGACCTGGCAATAAAACAGCAACACCAAATAGCCGGGCTCCAGCAAGAAATAGAAAGCCTTCAACCCAATGTTGTAGAGGTTCTGCTAAAAGAAAACTATTCAAACATCAAAATACATGGCGGACTATTAACGCTTTTCGCAAACTCCTTTGTCGATACATTTGAAGACCAAGGGGCGGTTAATTACTTGGAAATGACGTTCAGGCACAGAGCATCAGGGGAAGAATACACTCTCCTGATGCAAAAGAAATCAGGGTTAACCCAGGGTGATAAGAACGAAGAGCTCATGAAGCATCTGGCGGAGGCCGAACAAAAAATTAAAAACTGCATAGAAAAAGCATCAAACTACGCATCTTATGATGGCGCTCACCATAAAAACTGGGTTATCAATGAGATGCTTAAATGCTTAATGTCAGATAAGGAGTTGCAAGATAATGGCTGGAAAGATGAAGATTGGCTGGAAGAGTGTATAGCGCCATAATTAAACAACATGAGGTGATTTCATGAGATCAGTAGGGAAAGAGTATGCAAGATTTATAACCAATATCGAAGACATAGGTTGCGAGATTAGGATCCAGCCTTGCCGATATACAGGTGAAGGAAGATGGGTTTGCGTCACAGCAGTAGACGAAAAAGATGATGCATTTTGGCTGAAGTTTGAAGACTTGCTAGCTGGAGATAATGATTACATAGCAGCCAGAGACTGGTTAGAAAATGCTGAGAATCAGAAAAACGGTTGGTTTAGCATTGGCTATGGAGAAGGCCCTCAAGCCGCCATGTCAGACTGTTTGATAAAGCTACAAGTTATATGCAGAGCCAATATGAAAGGTATCTATCAGTCTATAAAGCAACAGATATCGGATAAAGCATTTAGACCTGAAACACCACCTAAACCACCTAGGAAACCAATAGGTTAATTATGAAACAAACAGCAGTTATAAATGTGTGGAAATCTGGAAACGGCACCCCAATCAAAAGCGTTCATTGCGATATGAGCGACCTTCATAAAGAAATGAATAAACTTAAGAAAGAATACCCCGAGCCAGAATATGAGATTGACTGGATTGATTCGACGTGCAGATAATTAAGTAAGGTATAGATATGAACCATTCAAATACATTCAGTATTTTAAGAAAAAAGCTTACAGAGTACAGACAGGCTAATGGGGGAAACCCCGCGGAAATTAGTTTAACACACGAAGAAAGACTGGAGCTTTTAGCGGATACTCGCACCCTTGGAAGATATGATCGAGACCATCGTGGAAAAGAAACTTTCGAAGGGGTTGACGTTGTTGTTGGTGAACATCTTAAGCTTTTGCCTTAAATAGTTTTGGAATAATATTGGAAAAGTTTTGGAATAAGGAAAAGCTAATATAACGGAAGTGCTTGAAATATTTGGTAGTCGCGAGTGGACTCGAACCACCGACCCCCACCATGTCAAGGTGGTGCTCTAACCAGCTGAGCTACGCGACTATTTTAAGAGCGGGAATTCTACCATAATCCTTTTTCGGTTCAAGCAATTATTTTAGGAGATGAAGCCATTATTTCGTAAATAATCCAAAACTTGATTAGCAAGCTCGTCAATTGAGCGCTCACCGCTTTTAAGATGGACATCTGGGCTTAACGGAGCTTCGTAGGGTGAGTCCAACCCGGTAAAGTTCTTGATATCTCCTGCTCGCGCCTTTTTGTATAAGCCTTTAGGATCTCTTTGCTCACACACCTCTAAAGGTGTATCAACGAACACCTCAATAAAATCACCCTTATCATGCAAATCACGGACCTGTTGACGATCAGCTTTAAAAGGAGAGATAAAAGCTGACAATACGATCAGTCCTGAGTCAGCAAAAAGCTTTGTAACCTCTCCAATACGACGGATGTTCTCTACCCGGTCTTCTTCACTAAAGGATAAGTCTTGATTCAACCCATGGCGAATATTGTCTCCATCAAGCAAGTAACTATGATTTCCATTCTTAAAAAGAAGTGTTTCTACAGCATTGGCCACTGTCGACTTACCGGAACCTGAAAGTCCAGTAAACCAAAGTACACATGGCTTTTGATTTTTCTGCTGGCAACGGTCTTCATGAGTCACGTTATGATGGTGCCACACGATATTTTCTGTCATGAAAGCTAACTCCTGGTTTTAGGAAAATGGAAACACAATAGGGATCATTAACAAGGCAACAATAGTGAAGCAAAGGGAAACCAACCACCCCACCTTAGCAAAGTCTTTAAAGCTGTAACCACCGGCGTTCATGACCATCAGGTTAGTTTGATACCCATAAGGACTGATAAAACTGGCCGAGGCACCGTAGGCCACAGCCATCACATATGGCATATAGTTGACGCCTATTGATTCAGCCAGTCCAAATGCTATTGGGAACATCAAAGCGGCGGCGGCATTGTTTGTCACCATCTCTGTGATAACCCAGGTTAGCAAATAAATGCTGATGAATGATAGATAGATGCCTGTGATGTCATTGCTACTTTCAATATGGAACAATCCAGTCACACCACTCGCTATCAAGTTAGCCACTCCTACCTGATTAAAAACATCTGCGATGGCAAGTGCAGAAGCAATGACCAGCCAAATATCAAGCGGCAGGCGTCGACGCACTTCTGTAGCGCTAATAACTTTTGTCGCAAATATTAATATCAGGTATGTGATAAGGGCAGTCAGCAAATCGACGAAGCCAAGAGCGGCCGATGCAACCGCAAGAAAGAACCCTGTAAAGGTGATGATTTCCTGCGAGATTTTTAAAGGTGGGTGCAACTGTACTTTGTCCAAAAAGATAAAGTTACGATCAATATTGGGACGCTTATAAAAATCACGGCCGGTTGCAATGACCAGTTTATCACCGGCCCTTATTTCGACTTCGCCCAAGGCACCTGATAGTCGCCCTCCATTTCTCCCAATAGCCACCACAGCGGCATCAAAATGAGCACGAAAACTGCTTTGTTTTAATGTTCGCCCTATTAAAGTCGACATAGGACTTACGATGACTTCTTTAAGGTGCTTATC
>Ga0209692_10001261_pt1 | contig 36647 bp, 35 predicted proteins | sample tdDd472_FD_187129 | JGI IMG/M metagenome (GOLD analysis project Ga0209692, IMG submission 187129) | Marine sediment microbial communities from the Atlantic coast under amendment with organic carbon and nitrate - tdDd47.2 (SPAdes)... | ecosystem: Environmental > Aquatic > Marine > Coastal >...
GACGATGACCTGTGCGTTTCTGATGATGTTTACGACGGCGGAATTTCATGATCTCAACTTTTTTATGGCGACCATGAGATAGAATAGTGGCCGTTACCTTGCCACCGTCGATCATTGGGCTGCCAATTTTCAGTTTATCGCCATCAGCGATCATAAGAACCTGGTCCAGCTCAATGGTGTCACCCTCGTTACCTTCCAGTTTTTCAACCTTAAGATATTCGTCCTGGGCAACCTTATATTGTTTACCACCGGTTTTGACTACAGCGTACATACCGGATAACTCCCAATGTTACGTACAAAAAAATCTGTTTTCGGAAAGGGCGGGAATTGTAGCGACTTCGGCGCCAACTCACAAGCTAAAAAGTGCTTAAAACGCCAGTTTGCGGATGAAAGCGGTGAAATAATTCCGGCGAACGGGGGATTTTCCATCCCGACGGGCACTGAAACCCGCCATAATCGGCTAAATACCGCCCCCGGCTTGTGACTTTGCAGATGATACACCATAATTCGCCCCTCCATAACGCAAGTGCACAGCCCGTCCCGAATATGCAGATAGATACAATCAAGACCCTGATGGCGGATGATATGAACGCCGTGGATGCGGTGATTCAGCAGCGCCTGTCATCCGAGGTGGTGCTGGTGAACCAGCTCAGCCATTACATCGTCAACTCCGGCGGCAAACGCCTGCGGCCATTGCTCAGTCTGCTGGCCTCGAAGGCCTATGGCTATGAGGGTGAGCACCACCATACCCTGGCGGCGATTATCGAATTTATTCATACCGCTACCCTGCTGCACGATGATGTGGTGGATGAGTCGGATATGCGGCGTGGCCGGGAAACCGCCAATGCGCTGTTTGGCAATGCGGCGAGTGTGCTGGTGGGGGATTTTCTCTATTCCCGCGCCTTTGAAATGATGGTGGAAGTGGGCAGTATGCGGATTATGCAGATACTCGCGGAAACCACCAATGTGATTGCCGAAGGCGAGGTGATGCAGTTAATGAACTGCAATGATGCCGATACCACCGAGCAGCGTTACCTGGACGTGATCCATGCAAAAACCGCCAAGCTGTTCGAGGCCGCGACCCGCCTCGGGGCGGTACTGTGCCAGCGACCACAGGATGAGGAAAATGCCATGGCCAGCTATGGCATGCACCTGGGCACCGCATTCCAGCTGATTGATGATGTGCTGGATTACAGCTCCTCCAGCGAGGAAATGGGCAAGAATGTGGGGGATGACCTGGCCGAAGGCAAGCCCACCCTGCCGCTGATCTATGCCATGCGCAATGGCACCGCAGAGCAGTCGGCAATTGTGCGCAAGGCGATTGAGGAAGGTGGACTGGAGTACCTGGAGCAGGTGATGGATGCAATCAAACACACCGGGGCGATCGAGTACACCGAGCAGACCGCCCGCCAGGAAGCCGAGCTGGCGATTCAGCAGCTGCAGCATCTACCGGAATCCGATTACAAAGCGGCGATGATCGCCCTCGCCAGGTATTCGGTCGACCGGGTCTATTGATTACAGCTCTGGTTGGTGTTTCTATAAGGGCCAGATCCACAGAATCAGCGGCACTGCACTGATCACAATCAGCAGCGACAGCGGCAGCCCCATGCGCCAGTAGTCGCTGAATTTATAGCCCCCCGGCGCCATCACCAGTGTGTTCGACTGGTGGCCAATTGGCGTAAGAAAGGCGCTGGAGGCGGCTATCGCCACCGCCATTAAAAACGGATCCGCCGACCACTCCATTCCCTGCGCCAGTTTGATGGCAATCGGTGCCGCCAGAATGGCCGCGGCGGCATTGTTGATTACATTGGACAGCAGCATCACCGCAATCATCAGCCCGGCCAGCATCATTGCCGGTGGCAGTTCCCGGGTGAGCTGCATCAGCGCATCGGCAATCAGTACCGAGCTGCCTGTGGATTCCAGCGCCAGACCAACCGGCAGCATGGCGGCGAGAAGAACGATCACCGGCATATCAATGCTGTTGTAAATCTCCCCCGGTGAAATCAGTTTCACCAGTACCATGGTGGCTGCAGCGGCTACCAGCCCGGTTGCAGCGGGCACCAGGCCCAGCGCAATCAGTGCCATGGCCATTACAAAAATTCCGCTGGCCAGTAATACATTGCGGGGCCTTCCAATATTGAGACCGCGTGAGGCCAGTGTCAGGCAGCCGAGTTGATTAATGCCCGACTGTAATGAATCTTCATGTCCCTGTACCAGCAGAATATCCCCTACCACAAAGCGCAGGCTGTTCATGCGTTTTGACATGCGTTGCCCCTGCCGTGCAGCGGCGAGAATATTCACCCCGTAGCGTTCACGCACATCAAGTCGGCTGGCGCTATTGCCAATCAGAATAGAGCCGGGGGCGACAATGACTTCGGTGAGGGTCAGTTCCCCTGGCTCGGCGGAGTCGATCTTGTTGTTAGCTGCCGTTGATTCAGCAGGTGTTGAGTCATCTGAGTGGTTAGCAGGCACTGCTTCATTTTCTGTTGAATCAGTTGAGTCTTTTTCCAGTGCTTCCGCCAGTTTCATCTCGCTCAGTGTCAGCAGGGTTTGCAAGCTTTCGGAGTCCGCCTCGATCAATAGAATGTCATTCGCACGCAGCACCGTGTAGGTTGAGGGCATCTGCCGCAGATTGTCGTTGCGAATTAAAGCCAGCACCGTCATGTCGATTTCATCTTCCATGGCAGCCAGTAATTCATGCAGGGTTTTGCCGACAAACTTTGTTTCAACGGGCAGGCGTACTTCGGTGGTGTACGCCTTGATTTCAAACAGTGACTCATCGCTGGTGGATTTACGTTGCGGGGTAAGGCGCCAGCCAATCAGGCTGATAAAAATTACCCCGACCAGGGTCACACCCAGGCCCACCGGAAAAAAATCAAACATCGCAAAGGCATCGGCACCGGTCTGGCTACGGTACTCGGCAATAATAATATTGGGCGGTGTGCCAATCATGGTGAGCATGCCGCCCAGCAATGAACCAAAAGCCAGTGGCATTAACAGGAATGACGGGGAGCGTCCTGATTTGCGAGACATCCAGATGGCCACCGGCATTAACAGCGCAAGTGCACCCACGTTATTCATAAACGCCGAGCTGATGGCTACCGCACCGGTTAATGTGGCAACCTGAACCCACAGACGATCACCGCACAGGGTGAGAATGCGTGCAACCGTGTCAACCACGCCGGCATTGGATAGGCCGCGGCTGATTACCAGCACCGCAGCAACTGTAATTACTGCCGGGTGGCCAAAACCCATAAACACCTGTTCCGCAGGAATCAGCCCGAATAAGGCGACCGCCATCAGCGCAACCACAGCCACCAGGTCATAGCGCCAGCGGTTCCAGATAAACAGGCCAAGGGTCAGGCCGAGTATTGCAAACACAATTAGTTGGTCATTGTTCATTTCCATGCCCATGGCGTAGGGTCGGGCGCAATGGCCTGATCAATATTTTTAATAGTTATTAGAAGAGGATAATAGCACTCTATTTATCAGGTGGCCGGGAAGTAAATGCTGCCTTATCAGGAAAAATTATCAGCGCGATATACGAATAAAAAACAATGATCACTAACAAAGAATGATTTTGATAATGGTCAAATAAGTGTAATCAATATGTACTAGAATAAAATTCTATTCTGGTTCTCGCTAGAGAAGTATTGAGTGGTTTAATCAAGCTGTATTTCAAGGAGAGTTCAAATGACAAAAGCAAGCAAGAAAACCAATGTTACCCCCATGGTTAAACAGGATAACAATGATCTGTCCTTTTCCTCGCAAGTGATGTCGCGCCTGGAAGATATGGAGCGGCGTTTCGAGCAGATGGTTTCAAATAACTGGTTAAAGCAGTTATGGGGTAATCATAAGGACGATAAATTGTCCATACCGTTTGAGGGCAGAACGCCAAAAGTCGATATTATTGATCGGGATAATGACGTGCTGCTCAAGGCGGAGTTGCCCGGAGTTAAAAAAGAAGATATCGATGTTTCCCTGAATGACAGCTATGTCACCATCAAAGGCTCAACCCATGCTGAGCACAAGGAAGAAAAAGGCGATTACTACCGTTCGGAAATTTCCTCCGGCACATTCAGTCGAACCATGACGCTTCCCTGTGAAGTGGATGTGGATAAATGCGATGCCAGTTTTAAAGACGGCGTGCTTGAATTAACCATGCCCAAGTCTGCAAAGGCGAAAAAGAAAAGTGTGAAAATAAAGTAAACCAGCGAGATAAAAAATTGCCGCCAGTTAAGTGATGCTTGCGGCCGATTTTTTCAGCTGATTAAAAGCCGGTTGTGTGATAACGGTAGACACGGATGTTGTTATTCCAGTCATCCTGCTTTAATCCGGCTTTCAGTTTGAGGTGTTTTAAAAAAACGTCTGCTGATGGAAGCTGTTCCCATACCGAGGGCAAAAAAGTGCCCTTGTGATAGCTGTCTTCAAGTATCAGCCCGTCTATGCCCGGCTCGATTTTAGATAGCAGATCTTTTTCGTCGATAAATTCAATTGGCACGGGTTTGCTAAGAACCGAGATATGCAGTTCAAGATGCGGTTCTTCTTCAGCCGTGACGGGTGGAAAGCGTGGGTCCTGGAAGGCCGCCGCGAAGGCATGATCTGCAATATCTTTAACCAGTGGCTGATAGGCTTCGAGCGTACCGATGCAGCCGCGCAGCTGGTGGTTTAAACTCAGTGTGACAAAGCTGGCGCCCTGCCTGGTCAGGGTTTCGTTGTAATCGCTTAAATTGATCGGCAAAGGTTTGTGGTGTTGCAGGCCATAATGGATTGAATCCTGCGCTAGCTGGCGCAGAATTTTTTTATCAACATCGCTCAGCTCAGTGAACGGCATAGGCGCCATAGCCTACCACGCGATCTTTGCTGCCGGCGGTATCGCCCGAGTTGCGCAGATCCAGGGTGTCGATTGTCAGCTGCTTTTGTTTTGCCAGGGTGAGCAGACCGTTAAGTGGTGCTCGGCCACAGGCATCGTCATAGGAAATGTTTTCCGGCAGCAGCTGTTCAATCGCCTGTGTGGTGTGGGCGTCGAGGCGTCGTGCAACTTCGTAGTTGTGGTAATGGCTGAGATCGGAGCTGATCACAATCAGGGTGTCATCCTCGCCCCAGAGTGCATCCAGAACCTGCGCGACATCGCTGGCGGGGCAGTCGCCGACCACCAGTGGTGTGAGGTCAAACCCTGCCAGCAGGGCTTGCAGGAAGGGTAGTTGTACTTCCAGTGAATGTTCCTGTGCATGGGCGGCGGCAAGCGGCTGTACAAAATCGAACTGTTCCGACCGCTGACACAGCTGGCGATTAATGGCTACCTGGCCCAGTGGTGTGGAGAAGAAATCCGCATCCGGGGTGGCGATGCCGCGAAAGGCCACGCGATGGGATGGGCCCAGCAGGATTACATGGCGGATGTGCTGCGCCAGTGGTTTGAGCAGGGCATAGGCACTGGCGGCCACCGGGCCGGAATAGATGTAGCCGGCATGGGGCACAATGATCGCCTTGGGCTTCGTTATTGCAGGCAGCTTGCTGTGCTGGCTGGCGCTGTTAAGGTAATGGGAAATGTCAGCATGTAGCTGGGCCGGGTCGTCGCTGTAAAACAGGCCGGCGACAGCGGCCGGGCGAATGCTTAATGGTTTGTCAGACATGGCTATTATCCAAAGATAGACGCGTTGCAGCTTGCGCGTTAAACAACGGTGGTTTTGTTATAACACAACAGAGAGGATTTGTGACCATGGATAAGCATACCGTTAGTACCCGCTACTGGCATTTGCTGGACGATGGCCGGGTGCAGTGCGATTTGTGTCCGCGCTACTGCAAGCTGAAAGAGGGGCAGCGCGGCCTGTGTTTTGTGCGCGCCAACCAGGAGAACCAGGTGGTGCTCACCTCCTATGGTCGCTCCAGCGGATTCTGTGTCGATCCGATCGAGAAAAAACCACTGAACCACTTTCTGCCGGGCACGTCGGTGTTGTCGTTTGGCACGGCGGGTTGCAATCTGGCCTGCAAGTTCTGCCAGAACTGGGATATGAGTAAATCCCGAGAAATCGACATCCTGGCCTCGGAGGCCTCACCGCAAACCATTGCCCAGCGCGCACGGGAGCTTAACTGCCGCAGCATTGCCTTTACCTATAACGACCCGGTGATTTTCCATGAATATGCGGTGGATACGGCCAATGCCTGTCGCGAGCTGGGCATACACTCGGTGGCGGTAACCGCCGGCTACGTGTGTGAGGAGCCGCGCAGGGAATTTTATGCGGCGATGGACGCGGCCAATATCGATCTCAAGTCCTTCGATGAGCAGTTTTACTATAAGCTCACCGGCGGCCACCTGCAGCCGGTGCTGGATACCCTGATGTATGTAAAGCAGGAAACCGATGTGTGGCTGGAGATCACCACCCTGCTGATTCCCGGGCATAATGACTCCGATGATGAGTTGCACCGCATGAGCGACTGGCTGATGGACAAGCTGGGGCCGGATGTGCCGCTGCATTTCAGCGCTTTTCACCCTGACTGGAAAATGCATGATGTGCCGCCAACGCCGGCGGAAACCCTCACACGCGCGCGACAGATCGCCATGCAGCATGGGTTGCACTATGTTTACACCGGCAATGTGCATGACACACAGGGCAACAGCACCTGGTGCCACAGCTGCGGGCATTTACTGATCGAGCGGGACTGGTATGAGCTGGGGCGCTGGGGGCTGGATGCCAATGGCTGTTGCGAGTCCTGTGGTACACAGCTGCCGGGGCTGTTTGAGGCGGAGGCAGGGCACTGGGGATCGCGCAGAATGCCGGTATTTGTCGGTGATAAATCCGCGTAAATAGGTTATTCTTACAGATCTATTGAATTGACTGAAAGTATACGGCCTGAGGCCGGTGCATCCGGGTAAACCGGCTATGCGCCGGCCTCGGGTCGTGATGTTTACGCGCACTGATTCAGACAGGAGACAGCTTGAGTAAAGGTACACTGTATATCATTTCTGCACCCTCCGGTGCCGGCAAAACCAGCCTGGTGCGGGAACTGGTAAGTGGCAATGAGCATATCGTGGTATCTGTGTCTCACACCACCCGGGCGATGCGCCCCGGGGAGCAGGATGGCGTCGATTACCACTTTGTGGGCAAAGATGTGTTTCTGGAAATGGTGGATAGCAGTGCTTTTCTGGAGCATGCGCGGGTGTTCGATAATTACTATGGCACGTCGCAGCAGCATGTGGAGCAGCAGTTGCTGAGTGGCCATGATGTGATTCTGGAAATTGACTGGCAGGGCGCCCGTCAGGTGCGCAAGCTGTTTCCCGATTCATTGTCGGTGTTTATTCTGCCGCCGTCACTGGAGGCGCTGAAACAGCGTCTGAACAGTCGCGGCCAGGACAGCGAAGAGATCATTCAGCGGCGCATGAACGACGCAGTCAATGAAATGTCTCACTATGCAGAGTTTGATTATCTGCTGGTAAATGATGATTTTGATGCGGCGCTAGAACAACTGCGTTGCATTTTTTCGGCCAACCGGTTACGTCAGCTACATCAGCAGCGTGTTCTGGAAAAGCTATTGATCGATTTATTGAAATAAGAGGTAATAAAATGGCACGTTTAACCGTAGAAGATTGTCTGCCATACGTTGATAACCGTTTTCACCTGGTACTGGTTGCGTCAAAACGCGCACGCCAGATCGCCATGGGCTCTGATGCACTGGTGGCGATTGAAAACGACAAGCCAACGGTACTGGCTTTGCGTGAAATCGCCGATGGGCTGGTTGGTCCGGAAGTGCTGCTGGAAAAAACAGAAGAACTGAATATGCGTCCATCGGCTATTTCTGAAGCTGAAATCAGCCAGGAAATGTAATCTGCCAAATGGCCATTAGCCCCGATCAAACCCCCGTTGATGTCAAGGAGCTATACGCAGATCCCTCGCGTTTTTTAATTTCTGATCTGTGTCGTATAGTCGAGGACTATATGAACCCGGATCAGGTGCGCGATGTGTACCGCGCCTACCTGTTCGGCGCGCAGGCGCACGAGGGCCAGTACCGGAAAACCGGCGAGCCCTATATTTATCACCCCATTTCAGTTGCCCGTATCCTGGCTGAAATGCACATGGATTCAAAAAGCATCTGCGCGGCTATTCTGCACGATGTGATTGAAGACACACTGGCGACCAAGCAGGATGTTGCCGATCGCTTTGGTGACGATGTTGCCGAGCTGGTGGATGGTGTCAGTAAGCTCACCGAATTCAAATTCAAAAACAAGAAAGAACAGCAGGCGATTAACATCCAGAAAGTGTTAATGGCCATGGCCAAAGACATCCGCGTGATTTTAATCAAGCTGGCGGATCGTCTGCACAATATGCGCACCCTGGGCGTAATGCGCCCGGACAAGCGCCGACGCATCGCCCGTGAAACCCTGGATATTTATGTGCCGCTGGCGAGGCGGCTGGGCATCAATACCCTGCGGCTTGAGCTGGAAGACCTGGGCTTTAACGCAATGTACCCCATGCGTTACCGTATACTTGAACATGCGATGATGCAGCAGGCGGGACACCGCAAGGAAGTGGTGCAGAAAATTAATAATGCACTGACGTCACGCCTGGCAGAAATGCACATAGACGCGAATATTAATGCGCGCAAAAAACACCCCTACAGCATCTACAAAAAAATGCGGCAGAAAAATCTGTCGTATAAAAATATCTTTGATGTCTACGGTATGCGGGTCATCGTTGACTCGGTGGATGACTGCTATCGTGTGCTGGGTGCGGTGCACAATCTATTTAAACCGATTCCCGGCAAGTTCAAGGACTATATCGCGATCCCCAAGGAAAATGGCTACCAGTCATTGCACACCATTCTGTTTGGCCCCCATGCAATTCCGATTGAAGTACAGATTCGCACCCTGGAAATGGATAACTTTGCGGAAACCGGTATTGCTGCGCACTGGCTGTACAAGGAAAGCAGTGATGGCAGTTCGATTGATGTGGGCGGGCGTACCCGTGAGTGGCTTACCGGTATTCTGGAAATGCAGCAATCCGCCGGTGACTCGGTTGAGTTTCTGGAAAATGTAAAAGTCGATCTGTTCCCGGATGAGTTGTATGTGTACACACCCCGTGGCGATATTGTAAAGCTGCCGAAAAATTCCACCCCCATCGATTTTGCCTACTCGGTGCATACCGATGTGGGCCACACCTGTGTAGCCTGCAAGGTGGATCACCGATTTGCACCACTGGATACACCTTTATACAGCGGGCAAACCGTTGAGGTGGTCACGTCTGCCGGTGCGCATCCTAATCCCGGCTGGCTGGATTTCGTGGTAACTGCAAAAGCGCGCAGCAATATTCGTAATTACCTGAAAAATACCCGCTCGGAAGATGCGATTGCCCAGGGGCGTCGTCTGTTATCCCGCTTGCTGCTGGAAAAAAATATTACCCTGGAAGAAATGCCGGAAGAAACCTACCAGCCGTTACTTGAAGAATATGGCTTTAGCTCATTGAATCAGTTGCTGGAAGACATCGGCATGGGTAATCGCCCGGCGGGTCTGGTGGTGAAGCGACTGTTTCCCGGTGATGAGCAGGATGAGCAGGATATCGTACCGGGCAGGCCGGCACTGGCGATCCAGGGCACAGAAGGCATGGTGGTGTCCTATGCCCGGTGCTGTCATCCGATTCCCGGTGACCAGATCGTGGGTAAACTGAGCAAGGGGCGTGGCCTGGTGATTCATCAGAACAGCTGCCGCAATATTGCCCATGAGCGTCTGCAAAACGACAATATGATTGATGTGAAATGGGCGGATGAAGCCAGTGGTGATTATGCCTGTCAGCTAAGCCTGCATGTACAGAATGAGCGTGGTGTACTGGCGCGGCTGGCCACCATTATTTCTGATGAGGCGGCCAATATCGAACATGTGGAAGTGGAAGACAAGGACGGGCTATCCACCAATATTATGTTTCTTATTTCAGTTAAAAATCGTGACCACCTGGCAAAAATTATGCGTCGTCTGCGGCGTGTGCATTCGGTGCTGCGCGTTTTCCGCGTGCAATAATCTGCCCACATTAACATTTCCGAAACCCAACTAATCTTTAATTAAAAATTATATTATGAAAAAAGAAATCATCTTTACAGATAAGGCACCCAAGGCAATTGGCACCTATTCACAGGCCGTTAAAGTTAATAACACCGTGTATATTTCCGGGCAGATTCCATTAGTGCCGGATACCATGGAAGTGCTGGAAGGTTCGGTAGAAGAGCAGATTCACCAGGTGTTTAAAAATCTGCAGGCGATTATCGAAGCGGCAGGTGGCAGCTTTGAGAATGTGGTCAAGCTGAATATTTTTCTCACTGACCTGAGTAATTTCCCCACGGTTAACCAGGTGATGTCACAATATTTTTCCGAACCCTATCCGGCACGTGCTGCGATTGGTGTGAAAGAGCTGCCCAAGGATGTGCCGGTTGAAATGGATGCTGTGCTCGAGTTGTAACGGAGCCTGGGTCATTGTCCAGCGCAACCGCCACATCCATCACACTTACAGACAGCCTGCTTAAGCTAAAAGGTGTTGGCCCCAGGGTTGTGGAAAAGCTGGCAAAGCTGGGGTTGCATACTATACAGGATGTTTTATTTAACCTGCCTTACCGTTATGAGGATCGCAGCCGCATTGTGCCAATCGGTTCACTCAGGCAGGGTCAGTCTGCGCTGATTGAGGGTGTAATCAATTATGCGGACACCGGCTTTACTCGCAGCGGTAAACGGCGTCGAATGCTGCTGCTCCATCTGGGTGATGGTACCGGCAGTATTTTATTGCGCTTCTTTTATTTCAATAAACAACAGCAACAGAAGCTGCAGGCCGGCACAAAAATTCGCTGTTTTGGTGATGTGCGTTTCGGTGCATCGAGCCTGGAAATCGTTCACCCTGAATACAGTGTGCTCAGAGACGGCACAGACACGGCGGTTGAAGCCTGTCTGACACCGGTCTATCACACCACCGATGGTGTCAGCCAGATATTGCTACGGCGTTTATCCGACCAATGCCTGAGCTTGCTAAAACAGAACCTGCTGGATGATTATCTACCGCAGGAGCTACTTGCAGAGACACACGGTTATTCATTAGGTGATGCAATACGCTATGTGCATCGCCCACCTGTAGATGCTGATCTGAACCAGTTGCTGGAAGCTGCGCACCCGGCGCAGGCGCGGCTGGTATTTGAAGAGTTACTGGCACATCACCTGAGTTTGCAAACCTTGCGGGTTGCAGCTAAACGCCAGCCCGCTGCAAAACTTCAGAGTGATAATCATCTGCTGTATCAATTTATTAAATCACTGCCATTTGAATTGACCCGCGCGCAGCAGAAGGTGAACCAGGCCATACTGCAGGATCTGGAGTCCGGTGTGCCCATGATGCGACTGGTGCAGGGGGACGTGGGCTCGGGTAAAACAGTGGTTGCTGCACTGGCCTGTTTGAAAGCGATTGAAGCTGGACAGCAGGCGGCGATTATGGCGCCCACGGAAATTCTGGCAGAGCAACATTACCAGAATTTTCAAAACTGGTTTGCACAGCTGGATATTAAGGTAGTCTGGTTGTCCGGCCAGTTAAAAGGCAGCAAACGACAACAGGTGCTGCAGCAACTGGCCAGTGGTGATGCACAGATTGCGGTGGGCACCCATGCGTTGTTCCAGGACGAGGTTGAATTTAAATCACTGGCACTGGCGGTCACCGATGAGCAGCACCGCTTTGGTGTACAGCAGCGCATGGCCCTGGCGCGTAAGGCGAAACAGCTGGGTGAGGTGAATCAGCATTACCTGGCGCATCAGCTGATTATGACTGCCACGCCAATTCCACGCAGCCTGGCAATGACCGCCTATGCCGATCTGGATTACTCGGTGATCGATGAGTTGCCGCCAGGGCGAAAACCGGTGAGTACCGTGGTTATACCAGAGGCGCGCCGTGAGGAAATTCTGCAGCGCATTGAAAAATCCTGTGCGCAGGGTCGACAGGCTTACTGGGTCTGTACCCTGGTGGAAGAGTCTGAATCGCTGCAATGTCAGGCAGCAGAGAACACCGCCGAGATGTTACAGGAAGTGCTACAGGGTGTGAGTGTGGGTCTGGTTCATGGGCGCATGAAAAGCCAGCAAAAAGACGAGATAATGCAGCGCTTTAAATGTGGAGAGATACAGCTACTGGTAGCGACAACCGTAATCGAAGTGGGTGTCGATGTACCCAATGCCAGTCTGATGATTATTGAAAACGCAGAGCGACTGGGTTTGTCGCAGTTGCATCAGTTGCGCGGCCGGGTCGGGCGAGGTGATGAAGCCAGCCATTGTGTATTGATGTTTAAAAGTCCGCTCAGTGAAAATGGCAAGCAGCGTTTGGCGATTATGCGACAGACCAACAGTGGTTTTGAAATTGCGCAGAAAGACCTGCAACTGCGCGGGCCGGGTGAAGTACTGGGAACACGGCAAACTGGCCTGGTGCAGATGAAAATAGCCGATATAGTGCGCGATGAATACCTGCTGGACGATGTCAAACAGATAGCACAGACACTGCTGTCTGAGACACCGCAAACCGTGCCACTGATTATTAATCGCTGGATCGGACACTCACAACAGTTTGTAAATATAGGCTAGAAAGTCAGGAACAACTTCTTGTCTAGTCAGAAAACGATAATAAATAATTATGCAAAATTATAATGAAACGCAACAGGGCGTAACTACGGCTGATCGACAGCAGGCAATCTGGCATGAGCAGATGCGGTTAATAGATCGCAATGCGCGCCTGAGTAATTATGTCAGCCTGCTGGTGGCATTATTTGTTGTTTATACCTTCTGGGAAAATCAGTCGAAAGCATTGATGCTGGGCTGGCTCGGCTTTATGGCGTTGCTGTCGCTGACACGCGTGGGTTTGTCGATTAGCCTGGACAGGTCTGGTCTGGAGGCGAAGCCAGATCAGGCTGGCACAACAGCAGCTTACGGCCCGGGGGATCAGCACGCAGATAATACACTGACAGCGATGTATAAACTCTATATGTCGGCAATTGTATTAACCGCCGCAGGCTGGGGTGCAGCAGCCTTTTTTCTATTTCCTGAAAATCCGCAGCAACAGGTTATTTTATGTTTTGTGATTGCGGGTATTTCATCTGCAGGCATCTTTGTAATGACGCCGGTGTACCGACTCTACCTGTCGTTCCTGGTGCTCAGTGTGGCGCCACTCATGCTGCGCCTTTATCTACAGGATGATGCCTATCAGTTACTGTCGCTGATGATGCTGGTTTACCTGCTGGTGATGGCTTTTATCGGCTATCGTGTTAATGCAAGAATAGTTAATGGTCTTGAATTACGTTTTCATAACCAGTCACTGATTAAGTTTATGAGCGATGCCAGAAATGAAACCGAAGATTTAAATGAAGAGCTGGCGGAAGAAGTCGAACAGCGTAAGCGTGCAGAAAAGGCCTTGTATAAAGCCAAGGAGCAGGCAGAGGCAGCGAATCGGTCGAAAACTGAGTTTCTGGCCAATATGAGCCATGAAATTCGTACGCCCATGAATGGCATTATTGGTACATTGCAGTTATTGCAGGGCTCGGAACTGAACGAAAGCCAGGCGTCTTATGTGAATATTGCCTACAGCTCTGCGGAATCATTGCTGTGTTTACTGAATGATATTCTCGACTCATCGAAAATAGAAGCAGGCAAGCTAGAGCTGGAGAATGTTGAATTTGATCTGGGTAAAACCATTAATCAATTGCAGCTGCTGATGCGTCCCAAAGCGGATGAGCGCCGGGTAAGCCTGTCTGTTGAGCTGGATGAAAAGTTGCCGCAAACCGTGATCGGTGACCCGGTGCGCACAAGGCAAATACTGATGAACTTGCTGAGCAATGCAATCAAGTTTACCGAGGATGGTTATGTCAGGACCAGGCTGGCGATACTGGAGCAGGGTGATGAGCAATACAAAATACGTATTGAGGTAGAGGATAACGGTATCGGTATCCCTGAGCCAGCACAGCGTAAACTGTTTAATGCATTCACCCAGGCGGATGGTTCAACAACACGTGAATATGGTGGTAGCGGGCTGGGCCTGTCAATTGTGCGCCAGCTGGTCATGTTGATGCATGGTCGTGTTGGTCTGGTCAGCGAGCCGGGAGAAGGTTCCACTTTCTGGATTGAATTGAATTTCTCCAGGGCAGAGAAAGCACAGCAGCAAGGCATCGAGAATGAAGAGCTTACAGGGCATGTTTTATTAGTCGAAGATAACCCGGTGAACCAGATGATCGCAAAAAAAATGCTGGAACGTTTGTCACTAAGCTACCAGCTGGCAGAAAATGGTGAGCAGGCAGTCGCCTTAATGCAGGCGCCACACGACTTCAGCCTGCTACTTATGGATTGCCAGATGCCGGTGATGGATGGCTACACCGCAACCCGTACTATCCGGCAATTTGAAATTGAAAATCAACTGAAACACACACCGATCATTGCGATGACAGCTAATACCATGGAAAACGACAAACAGGCCTGCATGCAGGTGGGTATGGATGACTATATCACCAAGCCGGTCGCACAGGATGCATTGCAAAAGGTTTTGTCTCGCTGGTTGCGTGTGGGGCAATAATGTATATGCTGATTTCAGGTAGTCGCTCAGGTCTGCAGTATGACTTGTATGCATTGTTTCAAGCGGCCGAGTGTTAATTTATGTCAAAATTTCATACACGGCTCAACTGGTATAGTCAGCAACACTGTTTGCACAAGCGGATAAGTGCACCGCTACGAAACTGGCTGTTTGATCGTGGATCATTAACCGCGCGGCTTGTCGATCTTTGTGGTGATGGCTTTTCAGTCAGGCTGGTCTCGCTGCGCCGGGCATCCCCTGCGTTTGATGAGATTATTGCATTAGGTATGCAGCCACGGGCACAGGCGCTGGTGCGTGAAGTGTTGTTATGCTGTGATAACAAGCCACTGGTGTATGCGCGTACCATAATACCGGTGTCCAGTATGCGTGGTGCCTTGCGCGGGCTCGCGTTGCTGGGTACCCGGCCATTGGGTGCTGTGCTGTTTTCGGATCCTTCAATGACGCGGCAACCGCTTGAGGTTGCCCTGTTGCATGCGGCACATGTGTATCATGAACGAATCAATAATTTAACTGAAGAGCCTGTGTGGGGGCGTCGTTCAGTTTTTACATTAAAAGGTGAAAAGCTGCTGGTGAGTGAGTTTTTTCTACCTGAGCTGTTTGATAAACCTGATAGGGGATAAGACTCATGAATAAGCTGCAGAACCTGATTCAGGAGATCAAACAGCTGGAAGACCAGTTGCTGGAGGAGATACAGAGAAAACAGGATGCCTTTGTATATAAAATCAAAGGCAAAAAGGTCACCTTTGAAGAGGCAACCAGGAAATACCATAAAGGCATGGCAACAGGCCTGGTCGCCTATATATTTCATGCATCGTTTCTAAATATACTGACTGCACCCTTTATATGGCTATGTATAGTACCGGCAGTATTGATGGATGCGGTGGTATCACTGTACCAGTTTGTCTGTTTCAGGGTTTACGGTATTCCCAAAGTGAAACGCAGTGACTACATTGTGGTTGACCGTCACAATCTGTCCTATCTGAATCTGATTGAAAAAATGAACTGCATGTTCTGCGGTTATTTTAATGGGCTGATTGCTTATGTGCAGGAAATCGGTGCACGTACCGAGCAACATTGGTGCCCGATAAAGCATGCGCGTAAGGTCAGTTATATCCATACCCGCTATCATCGATTCTTTGAGTACGGCGATGCCAGAAGCTATCGGGATGAATTGAAAAAGCTGAAAAAAGATTACAGTGATCTTCAGGACTAGCGTCTGTATAAAATCAGGCGCGAATAATTGCACCGCTTTGCATATCAATAATCGGTGTGGCATTACCGGCATTGCCCAGCTCACCGTTCAGGTAATAATCCAGCTCATCAGGAAAATACTGTTTAACCCGCAACAGGGTTTTGGCTGCGGACTGCGTAGACGGGTTGGCGCTGGTTGAAACAATCGCACTGTCGAGCTGATTGCACAGCGCCTGTACCAGAGGGTGTTTACTCAGGCGAATCGCAACCTTGCTGTGGCGACCACTGATCCAGGGTGGCGTGAGGCTGGATTTGCTAACCAGCCAGGTGGTTGCTGAGTTTTGTTCGAGTAGTTGTGTGCGTTGTGCATGGTTAAGCTGCACATAGGGTACAAGCTGTTCAATGCGGCTGGCAATCAGGATCAGCCCCTTGTCTACAGGGCGTTGTTTGAGCTGCAGGATTTTATCTACAGCCTCATAGCAAAGTGGGTCACAGCCCAGCCCAAACACCGACTCGGTGGGGTAGCAGATCACACCCTCACCTCGAATGGCGCTGGCGGCCTGACGAATCTGGAACGGAGTAGACATGCTGTTGTCGGCTCGTGTCTAGTCGGGTTTTTTCTTTACGGCTTTCTTTGTGGCCGCTTTTTTCTTAACCGTTTTCTTTTTGGCGGTTTTTTTCTTCGCCGCCTTTTTCTTCACGGTTTTCTTTGCAGCGGCTTTCTTTTTCGCCGCCGCTTTTTTCTTTTTGCCCTTGCGTTCCGGTGCTTCGGCAATCAGTTTTTCACATTCTTCCAGGGTCATGCTCTCTGGCTCACGATCCTTGGGAATCTTGGCGTTTTTGTTTCCATCGGTAATATAAGGGCCGTAGCGACCATTGAGAACCTGGATGTCGGAATCGTCGAAGGTTTTAATGTATTTATTGGCTTCGAATTCCTTTTTCTCTTTCACCAGTATCATCGCGGTATCAAAGTCGATGTTATAGGGGTCTATGCCCTGATCCTGGAATTCCTTGCGGATGGATACAAAGTACTTGCCGAATTTCACATAGGGTCCGAAACGGCCCACATTGCTGGTGACTTCTTCGCCCTCATCGGTGTAACCCAGACTGCGCGGCAGCACAAACAGGTCGTAGACATTGTCCATGGTGATGTCGGCCATTTTCTGCCCGGGTTTGAGGCTGGCAAAGCGTGGCTTTTCTTCATCATCCTTGTCGCCAATCTGTGCGAAGGGGCCATAGGGGCCCATGCGTACGGTAATCGGCTTGCCGCTTTCTTTATCTATGCCAACGTCCCGGCTCTGTGCAACATCGGCACGGGTTACGTTCTGGTCGATGTCTTCAACTTTTTTAATAAACGGTTCCCAGAAACTTTTCATCAAGGGAACCCAGTCTTCCTCGCCGCGTGAAATGGCGTCCAGCTCGTCTTCAAGTTTTGCGGTGAAGTCGTAATCCACATAGTTGGTGAAATACTGGGTGAGGAAGCCGCTGACAATGCGCCCCATGTCGGTGGGGGTGAAGCGGCGGTTGTCCAGTTCGACATATTCGCGATTCTGCAGCGTGGAAATAATGCTGGCATAGGTAGAGGGGCGGCCGATGCCGTATTCTTCCAGTGCCTTGACCAGGCTGGCTTCAGTATAGCGCGGTGGCGGGTCAGTAAAATGCTGGTCGGTGATTATGTCCAGCAGTTTCAGTTCTTCACCTTCCTCCAGTGGAGGCAGGATTTTTTCGTCGTCTTCCTTGTCCTTTTCATCGTCCTGATCTTCCATATACACCGACATAAAACCGGGGTGCTTGATGGTAGAACCGGTGGCGCGGAATAGATTGCCTTCGCCGCACTGTAAATCCACCGCTACGGTGTCCAGGGTGGCATGGATCATCTGGCAGGCGACGGTGCGTTTCCAGATCAGTTCATACAGTTTGAACTGGTCCGGGGACAAGTGGCTTTTAATCGCTTCCGGTGTGTGTCTCGCCGATGTTGGGCGAATCGCTTCGTGGGCTTCCTGCGCATTCTTGGATTTGTTTTTGAAGACCCTTGCTTCTTCAGGCAGGTTGTCCTTGCCAAAGCGTTCGGCAATTAAGTCCCGCAGTTCGACCAGTGCATCCTGTGACAGCATCAGCGAGTCGGTACGCATATAGGTAATAAGACCCACGGTTTCACCACCGATGTCGATACCTTCATACAGTTGCTGTGCGGTGCGCATGGTGCGTTGGGCGGAAAAGCGCAGTTTGCGCGAGGCTTCCTGTTGCAGGGTCGAGGTGGTAAAGGGCGCAGAGGGATTGCGCTTGCGCTGTTTCTTTTCAATTTTTGTAACCAGCAGCTTGCCATTGGCAGCGCGGTTCAGGGTGTTCTCGGCCTCGGCCGCCAGCTCACTGTTATTAATGCTGAACTGTTCAACCTTTTCATTTTTATACAGGCGCAGTTTGCTGTTGATAACCTTGTTGTCTTTCTCGCTATTGGCTTCAATGGTCCAGTATTCCTGCGGCTCGAAGGCTTCGATTTCTTCTTCACGGGAAACGATCATGCGTAAAGCCGGGCTCTGTACCCGGCCGGCGGACAGGCCACGTTGTACTTTTTTCCATAACAGTGGCGACAGGTTAAAACCAACCAGGTAGTCCAGTGCGCGTCGTGCCTGCTGCGCATTGACCATGGGCATGGAGAGTTCACGGGGTGAATCCACCGCTTCTTTCAGCGCGCGCTTGGTGATTTCATTAAAGGCAATGCGGTGTACGGTTTTGTTTTCCAGGTAGCCGTCTTCCTTGAGCAGTTCATACAGGTGCCAGGAAATGGCTTCCCCCTCGCGGTCAAGGTCGGTCGCGAGATACAGGGTGTCGGCTTTGTTAAGTGCCTTTTTAATGGCTTCCACATGTTTCTCATTTTTTTCAATGAGCTGGTATTTCATCTGGAAGTCGTGGTCGGGATCGATCGCGCCGGTTTTGGGCACCAGGTCGCGCACGTGACCGTAGGACGCGAGTACTTCAAATCCTTTGCCCAGGTATTTCTTGATGGTTTTGGCTTTGGCGGGGGACTCAACAATTAACAGGCTGTTACTCATGTATTAATCAGTACTCGTGGCTTTATGGTTTTTGATTATTGTGGTGACGCAGGGTCACTTACTGCATATAGCTGAAATTGTTATCGAATACCATGTTTTCCATCCAGGCATAGGCGGTTTCTTCGCCAGGCTGGCTGTACAGTACGATCATCACAATCCATTTTAGTTGCTCAAGTTCGAGCTCGACATCCAGCGCAGTTACACGATCAAGTATAATTTCGCGGCTGGTGGCGGAAATAATCTGGTTCTGTTCAAGGTGCATGAGAAAGCTGATGCATTCCTGATCCAGTAAAATACGTTCCAGCTGGCTGTAGACACGAACCGAGTCTGTGTTTACAGATAGCTCATAGGCGGTGCTGTTCTGCTGATTATTATGAATCTCAGCCAGCGCTTCCAGCCAGTCAAATGCCAGCAGAATTTCATGTTGTGGAAAACCCATGTCTTCAAGCTGGTCGAACATGTACTCATGTTCGTGTTCCGGGTAAGCAGTGTTATCACCGGCAATGATGTTTTCAAATAGATACATCAAAACATCAACAACATTCTGTTTCATAAAACTCTCTTAGCTCGCGCCATTAATATTATGAGGTGCGAGAATACAGCCCATTTTGTGATATCACCTGCCCCTGTAATTCCAGAATCAGCAACATAGAGGCAATTTCAGATACATTCAGATTACTGCGTTCCACCAGTTCGTCAATAGCGACCGGTTCAAACTCCATGTGTTTTAGCAGAGTTTGGTAGGCCGGATCAAGCTCGGTGTGTGTCCGACTCTCTACTGGATCCGTGGTATCAGGCGCTGACTCCGCGGCGCTAGTATGGCGAATTGAGCTGGAATTTACCAGCGGAAACACCTCTTCGAGGATATCCGCCGCGCTTTCCACCAGCTTGGCGCCGGATTTGATCAGACGATGGCAACCCTTGGCCAGGGGATTATGAATGGAGCCGGGAATGGCAAAAACCTCGCGTCCCTGCTCCATGGCGTGGCGGCTGGTAATCAGCGAGCCACTTTTCAGCGCCGCCTCAACCACCAGGGTGCCCACACTCAGTCCACTGATAATGCGGTTGCGCTGCGGAAACATGCCCCTGTGGGCATCGCTGCCAATCGGGCATTCGCTGACGATGCAACCGTTCTGCGAAATGCGTTGCGCCAGTGCGGTATTGGCTTTGGGGTAAATGGTGTGCAGGCCGTTGGCCACCACCGCCACACTGCCGGCAATGCCCCTGAGCGCACCTTCGTGGCTGGCGGTGTCAATGCCGTAGGCAAGACCGCTGGTAATGGTAATGCCCGCCTGCGATAGATGTTCGGCGAAGTCCTCGGCGGTTTTTTTGCCGCTGGCGGTGGGGGTGCGGCTGCCGACCATCGCCAGTTGTGGTTGTGATAAATAGTCTGCATCGCCGATATAGAAGAGCGCAAACGGCGGGTTGTCGATCTGCAGCAGTTGCGGCGGGTAGCTGTCGCTGTCCTGGAACAGAATGCCGTGGTTGGGTTTTTCCAGCCAGGCAAGGTCCCGTTCAATTTCTGCCTCGTATGACTGGCCCATGCGCTCGATCTGCTGCGGGTTAAGGCCGCAGTCTGCCAGCTGCGAGCTGGATGCATCAAACATGGCGCGGCTGCTGGCAAAGCGCTCGAGTAGTGAGTTCAGGCTGTCCTGGGGCAGGTTGCAGCGCAGTAACCTGAGGCGGTGTGGTAGATCCATTGGGTGCATGTCCATTGACGGATAAAGCAAGCTTGAAATGGCTTAGTGTATAGGCAGAGAAATTGTAAAGGCAAATATATAGGAGTGGAGCCGCCAAAAAGACTTGCCCGAAAACAGCAGCGGCCGCCATTTTACAATGGCAGCCGCTGCTGGGGTTACACGGTCGGCTTGCGCCGCCCGGGCCGGTTTATCTGGGCTTTTCGACCCGGTCATTACGGCTGATGGTGCGGGTGGACTGCAGTACCAGGCCATAGCTTACCCGGTCGAAGACCTTGAACAGCATCATAATGCCGCTGCGCTCATCCGGCAGCAATATATCCAGTTTCTTCTCATCGCCACGTTTCTGGCTGGTGCGATCCAGGAAGCGGTCGCGGGCATAGCCACCAGCCTGGTAGGTGGCGAGCAGGTGGCCGACTTCCATGCCGTCATTACTGCCGCGGTTGATCACCGCGATCTGGTACTTGGCAATTGAGGAGATGGCGTCAAACAGTGAGATGATCTTGCCGTCGATTTCGCTATCCGGCAGGCGGGGGAAATATTGCTGATCGATCGCGCTGTTGTCGGTGGGCAGCAGACGGTCGCCTACCAGGACTTCACGGGAGGTCTCCAGCAATACGCCGCTGGACGGGTCGCCGTAGCGGCTGATGCGGGCCTGGCCAGCATAAATCACTTCATGGCCCAGCAGCTCGCCGGTGTCCGGGTCTTCCAGACGGTTGCCTTCACGGAAAATGCTGTAACGCATGCGTTCCTTGTCCAGTTCGCCGCGTACATAGATTTTATTGTTGGCACCCAGAATCAGGTGCGCATCATCGCTACCCACTATATAGGGCGCATCAGCCCACTCTTCTGAGGTGACGATGCGGGGACGGGTGAGGAACTGGCGCACCGCATCTGCCGGAATGCTGGGGATGGCTTCGCTCAGATCCTGGCGGTGAATGCTGGGGCTGAGCTTGACGACTTTCTTGCCATAGTCCTGGCTTTCACGACGCACCACACCGTCTTCGGGGCGCGATACTTGAATTTGCGGACGTCCGTCCACAAATACCAGCATAAGGATGTCGCCGGGGAAAATCAGGTGGGGGTTTTCAATCTGCGGATTACGCTGCCAGATTTCAGGCCAGTACCAGGGGTCTTTGAGGAACAGGCTGGCAATATCCCAGAGCGTATCGCCCTTTTTCACGGTATACTCACGGGGATGGCCCGGGGCTAATTCAATGCTGTTTTCCGGGGTCAGCTGGGGTGAAAAGGTTTGCGTGGCAGCGGGTTGTTCTATCGCAGCAGTCTCTGCTTGAGCGGGCTGGGCGTCCTGTATTGCGCTGCTGTCGTCTGTTTTGGGCTGGGTGCTGGAACAGGCGGACAACAACATAGCTGACAATACTAGAGGTGTGATCTGTCCAACTCTGAACATGAGAGCTTTGATATCCAAGGTGTGAATCCCCATATTTATCCGTGGTTTCAAGAGTTTAGCTGATAAACTTGAATTAATGAAGTAAGTTTGACCAGTAATTAATAATAGCCAATAAATTCGACTTTTGGTGGTCAAAAACCAGATACAGTTAGCAAAAGGTAATGAATATGCCAGTTCTGGATATTTTGGAGTTTCCCGATGAGCGTTTGCGCACCCGCGCCAAACCGGTCGAGGCGGTAACAGACGAGATTCGTCAGTTGGTCGATGACATGTTTGAAACCATGTATGCCGCACCGGGCATCGGCCTTGCCGCAACCCAGGTGAATGTGCACCAGCGGGTGGTGGTGATTGATATTTCGCGGGATAAATCCGAGCCATTGTGCCTGATTAACCCGGTGATTGTCGCCAGGGACGGTATTGAACAGCATGAAGAAGGCTGCCTGTCGGTGCCGGGTATCTATGAAACCGTTGAGCGCGCCGACCATATCAAGGTGGAAGCGCTGAACCGTGATGGTGAGAAATTTGTACTGGAAACCGGCGATCTGCTGGCGGTGTGTATCCAGCATGAACTGGACCACCTGGAAGGCAAGCTGTTTGTGGATTACCTGTCGCCGCTGAAGCGTAACCGCATCAAGAAGAAACTGGAAAAGCAGAAGAAAGCGGACATAATGTAGTGACAGATCAGCCCCTGAAAATCATCTTTGCCGGTACCCCTGAGTTTTCCGTTCCCCCGTTAAATGCCCTGATCGATTCGCCCCACGAGGTGATTGCGGTCTATACCCAGCCCGACCGTCCCGCTGGGCGCGGGCGCAAATTGAAGCCCAGCCCTGTCAAACAGTGCGCCGAAGCCCATGGTATTCCGGTTTACCAGCCGCAGCGCCTTAAAGAGGCGGCGGATCAGCAGGCACTGATTGATCTGCAGGCGGATTTAATGGTGGTGGTCGCCTACGGGCTGATTCTGCCACCGGCAATCCTGCAGGCGCCGCGCCTTGGCTGCATCAATATCCATGCCTCATTGTTGCCGCGCTGGCGTGGTGCGGCGCCGATTCAACGGGCGATGCTGGCGGGCGACCGGGAAACCGGCATCACCATTATGCAGATGGATGAGGGGCTGGACACCGGCGATATGCTGCTGAAAAAAACCTGCCCGATCCTCGAGGATGACACAGGCTCCAGCCTGCACGACCGACTCTCGCAGCTGGGTGCCGAGGCGCTGATGGAGGCATTGCCTGGCATTGCTGCACAGAGCCTGCAAGGTGAAAAACAGGACGACAGTCTGGCCAACTACGCGGAGAAACTGCACAAGTCGGAAGCGCTGGTTGACTGGGCGCGCCCTGCCGCAGCTATCCGCGCCCAGGTCAATGCCTTTAATGCCTGGCCGGTGGCGCAAACCCCGATCGACCTGAAGCGCAATGGCGAGTCGCAGATGCTGCGACTCTGGCGAGCGGAGGTATTGCCGGAGTCGGTGCGCAGCGGTGCAGCCCCCGGTACCGTGATCAGCTGTAATAAACAGGGCATAGATATAGTCACCGGCGATGGCGTATTGCGGGTGACGCAATTACAGCTGCCGGGCAAAAAGCCCATGGATGCTGCGTCATTCGTTAATGCCAATGATATCAGCGGCTTGCAGCTGGGCTAAAAGCCAGGGCTGTGCCGGGGCCTGTACAAACGGGTGCCTCTAGTATGGGTCAGTGTTCAGCCCACCTCTTTTCCTAAATAAGCAGAATTCATGTCAAAACACACACCCCCACACTCAGAACCAGAGACAGAATCAGCCTCAGGCGCTGCAGCAAGTTCGCTGCTGTCTCGCCAGCATGCATTGAAACAATTACTGGCGGTGTTAAGGGATGGCCAGTCCTTAAGCGGGCTGCAGTCGAGTGCGGACATTCCATCCAGGGACATTGCCTTTGCGCGCATGCTCAGCTTCGGCGTGCTGCGTTTCTATTATCAGTTGCAGGCGCAGCTGAAACCCCTGATGAAAAAAAGCCTGAAGGCAAAAGACCTGGATGTGCAGCTGGTGATACTGATGGCCCTGTACCAGTTGCAGCACACCCGGGTGCCCGATTATGCGGTGGTAGATGCCGCGGTGAAGCAGATCCGTAAATCAAAAAAACAGTGGGCGGCAAAGATGGTGAATGCGGTGCTGCGCAGCTTTATTCGCCAGCGGGCCGATAACACTCAGGCTGAAGCAACATTCAGCAGCGATGAGGCACGTTTTTCCCATCCACAATGGATTATCGATCGCCTTAAAGCCGACTGGCCAGATCACTGGCAGCAGATTCTTCAGGCGAATAACCAGCAGGCACCGATGACCTTGCGGGTTAACCTGCAGAAAATCAGCCGTGATGATTACCGGCAGGCACTGTATGAACAGGGTATTGAAGCCACTGCATTGATGACTATGCCGGCGGCGCTGGTACTGGCCGAGGTGCAGAATGTGCGCCAGTTGCCGGGTTATGACAAAGGCTGGTTTTCGGTACAGGATGCGGGCGCGCAACTGGCGGCGCAGCTGCTGGATCCGGCTGCAAACAGTCGTATTCTTGATGCCTGCGCGGCACCCGGTGGTAAAACCGCTCACTGTTTCGAGTTGCAGCCGTCGATTGAACTGACCGCGCTGGATATTGCCGATAATCGTCTGCAGCGGCTGGTGGAAAACTGCCAGCGCCTGGGGTTTTCGCCCACGGTTTTGCGTGGTGATGCCAGCCATCCAGATGGCTGGTGGCAGGGAGCGCTGTTCGACAAAATCCTGCTGGATGTGCCCTGTTCCGCCAGTGGGGTGATTCGCCGCCACCCGGATATCAAGCACCTGCGCCGCGCCGAGGACATCGAGTTGTTGCAGCAAACACAGCGGGACATCCTGCTGAAAAGCTGGGATCTGCTCAAACCCGGCGGGGAAATGCTGTATGCCACCTGTTCGGTGTTCAAGGCAGAGAATGAACAACAGATCGAATGGTTTCTTCAGCAATGCACAGATGCCAGTCTGTGCCAGCTGCCACTGTCGGCGGAAGCAAACGATATCCAGCCGGGTATAACGGCCAGTGGTAAAGCAAAGCTCGGGTTACAATTATTTCCGCAGGGGCAGTTACACGACGGCTTCTATTACGCCCTGCTGCAAAAAAGTGCGTAGCGGCCCTAATTTAAACTGAAATCTGCCGGTTAAAAGCGTACACTTCGCGCATGGTTTACTCCATCAATTAACCCCAAAAACCTGTTATGAGAATTCTAATTCTGGGTGCCGGTCAGGTTGGTTCGTCCGTTGCATCCAACCTGGCATCTGAAGCCAACGATATAACCCTGCTGGATCACCGTGCCGATGTGCTGAGTGAACTGCGCGACCGTCTTGATATCCAGACGGTGGTGGGTAATGCAGCCCACCCCGATACCTTAAGTAAAGCCGGCATAGAAGATGCCGATATGCTGATCGCGGTGACCAACAGTGATGAAGTGAATATGGTCGCCTGCCAGGTTGCCTGGACGCTGCACCATACCCCTACCAAGATTGCCCGCATTCGTTCCGCCGCCTACCTTAAATACACAAAGCTGTTCGGTAATACCGCGATTCCGATTGATGTCATTATCAGCCCGGAAGAAATCGTCACCAATTATATTCTGAATATTATTGAGTACCCGGGCGCATTGCAGGTACTGGATTTTGCCGAAGGCCGCGTGGTGCTGGTGGGTATGCGTGCCTATTATGGTGGGCCACTGGTAGGGCATCAGCTGAGCGAGTTACCCAAGCATACGCCGGGCACCGAAACCCGGGTGGCGGCAATCTATCGTCGTGGCCGTGCAATCAAACCCCGTGGCCACACGGTGATTGAAGCCAATGACGAAGTGTTTTTTATTGCCGCAAGAGAAGACATTCGCGTGGTGATTCGCGAGATGCGCAAACTCGATAAGCGTAATAAACGTATCATCATTGCCGGCGGCGGCAATATCGGCAAGCGCCTGGCGGAACGACTGGAAGATCGGCACCAGGTAAAAATTGTCGAGCGGGATCCACAACGTGCCGCTGAATTATCCCAGACACTGAATCACTCGGTGGTGCTACTGGGTGACTCAGCCGACAAAGAGCTGCTGCTGGAAGAAAACATCGACAGCATGGATGTATTCTGTTCGGTCACCAATGACGATGAAGCGAATATCCTGTCGGCAATGCTGGCCAAGCGACTGGGTACGCGCAAAACCATGTCGCTAATCAACCGCCCGGCCTATGTTGATTTAATGGAAAACCAGGAAGCGATCGATGTGGCGATTTCACCGGAGCAGGTAACCATCGGTGCGCTGCTGGCCCATGTGCGCCGTGGTGATATTGTCGCGGTGCATTCGCTGCGCCGGGGTGCGGCAGAAGCCATCGAGGTAATTGCCCATGGTGACACCAAAACTTCAAAAGTGGTGGGACGAAAAATCGAGGAAATCCGTTTGCCTGAAGGCACCACCATCGGTGCGATTGTGCGCGGTGAAGAAGTGATTATTGTTCACCACGATACCATTATCCAGGAAGAAGACCATGTGGTGATGTTCCTCATCGACAAACAGAAAGTGAATGAAGTAGAGCGCCTGTTTCAGGTAAGCGTTACATTTATTTAGGGCCGCCTCCTTGCATCTAACGGTTATACAACGCGTCACCGGTATTCTGATTATGCTGTTCAGTCTTACCCTGATACCACCCATGCTGATCGGGTTGATTTATCAGGAGACGGAACTGGATGCCTTTATTAATTCCTATTTTATTTTGCTGGCACTGGGGTTTGTGCTGTGGCTGCCAGTAAAAAACGTTAAAAAAGATTTACGTTTGCGTGACGGCTTCGTGGTGGTGGTGGTTTTCTGGGTGGTGCTGAGTGCCGCCGGTTCACTGCCACTGATCCTTAATCAGCAACTGGATATTTCCATAACCGATGCGGTGTTTGAATCAATTTCCGGGTTGACCACCACCGGTGCCACGGTAATTATCGGCCTGGATGATCTGCCCCATTCGATACTGTTTTACCGGCAGGAATTACAGTGGCTGGGTGGCATGGGTATTATCGTACTTGCCGTGGCTATCCTCCCCATGCTGGGTATCGGGGGTATGCAGCTGTATCGCGCGGAAACCCCGGGCCCGGTTAAAGATAACAAGCTGACACCACGTATCGCAGAAACCGCGCGGGCGCTCTGGTATATCTACCTTGGCCTGACCGTAGCCTGTGCACTGGGTTACTGGCTGGCGGGAATGAATCTGTTTGATGCGGTTTCCCACAGTTTTTCTACCGTCGCCATCGGCGGCTTTTCCACCCACGATGAAAGTATGGGTTATTTTGACAGTGCCGCTGTAGATATAGTGGCGATTGTTTTTATGTTGCTGGGCGGGGTTAATTTTGCGCTGCACTTTGCAGTGTTCAAACGCTGGAACCTGAAAGTTTATTTGCGCGATGCCGAGTTCCGCATGTATATCAGCGTGCTGGCAATCGTCTCGGTGATTACCGTGGCCTATCTGCAACTGACCGACTACACCCGCAGTTTTGATGAGTCGTTGTTGCAGGGTGTGTTTCATGTGGTATCAATTGGCACCACCGCCGGTTTTTCCGCCTCGGAATATTATTTATGGCCGGGCTTTTTGCCGGTGTTGCTGTTGTTTGTCAGCTTTATCGGTGGCTGCGCCCTGTCCACCGGTGGCGGCATGAAAGTGATTCGTGTGATGCTGCTATTAAAGCAGGGCATGCGGGAACTGACTCGCCTGATACACCCCAATGCGATTGTCACGGTGAAGGTTAACAAGTCGCCGGTATCGGATAATATTATTAATGCGGTGTGGGGGTTCTTTGCAACCTATGTGGCGCTGTTCGCTTTTATGATGCTGTTGCTGATGGCCAGCGGACTGGACCAGATAACATCATTTTCCGCGGTGGCGGCGACTATCAATAACCTGGGGCCGGGTCTGGGTGAGGTGGCTGCCAACTATGCCACCATCAATGATTTTGCAAAATGGGTGCTTAGCTTTGCGATGATTCTGGGACGGCTGGAAATCTTTACCCTGCTGGTGCTGTTTATACCCGCCTTCTGGAGAAAATAGTGGCGGACTGGGAGGCGATCTACGCAGAAAAATCCGTCGTCGATGCCTCGTCGGCTGAAGTGCTTAAAGATAATACGCATCTGTTGCCTGCCAGTGGAACCGCGCTGGATTATGCCAGTGGCCTGGCGGGCAATGGCCAGTTGTTGGCGCAACAGGGGCTGGCGGTTACAGCCTGGGATTATTCCCTGGCTGCGGTGGAAAAAATAAACCAGTTTGCAGCGGCAGAGGATTTAAATCTTCACGCTGAAGTAAAAGACCTGGAACAGGATTACCCGTTGTTATCAGGGCAGTTTGATGTGATATGTGTGTCGTATTTTCTGTATCGCCCCTCCATGAAAAAATTGTACGATTTGCTGGTTCCCGGCGGCTTGCTGTTTTACCAGACCTTCAGTGGGTCACAACGAGATTCAATCGGCCCATCCCGTGAGGCGTTTCGTTTGCGTCGTGGCGAACTGCTACAAACGTTTGCGCAGATGGAATTACTGTTTTACCGCGAAGACCCGCAGCAGCTGGAGCCGCGCAGTGTTTACTCGGACCAGGTGTTATTTGTAGCAAAAAAATGAAACAGCCGAATGTCAACAACAACGCCGGACAAAGTGCGCTTCTCTATGACACGCGCTTTTCATGGCAGTACCTGAAGCCGATGTACTGGCCCACCTGGCTGGTTATTCTGTTTCTGTGGCTGGTGATGTTACTGCCGGTCTCGTTACAGGATGTGCTGGCCAATTGGCTGGGTGATCTGGCGCGGAATATCAATGCCAAGCGGCGACGCATTGCACGCAAAAATCTTGAACTGTGTTTTCCCGAGCTAACCGATGCGCAGCGCAAACAGATGCTGCGTGCCAGCTTTCGTCACCAGGCGCGCAGTGTATTGTCCTATGGTCTGTTCTGGTGGGCGCCCCGTTCGATACTGCAAAAACGCATCGTGCTGGAAGGTGAAGCACATATTAATGCCTCACTTGAAAATGGTCGTGGGGTTATTTTTATGGCAGCGCACAGCTTTGCACTGGAAGCGGCAGTATCCGCTACAACCATGCGCTATCCCCTGAGTGGTCCGTTCAATCCAATGAAAAACAAACTGGTTGACTGGTTTGTCGCGAAAGGGCGCACCCGTCATGGCACATTTATCTACCCGCGTTCTGCCGGTCTGCGGCCGATTATTAAAGATGCGCGTGCGGGTTGCACCCTGTTTTATTTACCCGATGAAGACCTGGGCAAAGACCGCTGCATTTTTGTGCCTTTTTTCGGGGTTGAAAAAGCCACGGTGCCGGTACTGGGTCGACTGGCGAAATCCTGTCGTGCTGATGTCCTGCCCACCATCGCCTGTTATGATGAGTCACAGCATCGTTTTGTGATTCATGTGTTGCCCGCGCTGCAGGATTTCCCCCGGGGGGATGACTATGCAGACTCGCTGGTGATGAACCAGCAGCTGGAAAAAATAATCCGTCTCTGCCCGGAACAGTATTTCTGGATTATGAAACTGTTCAAAACCCGCCCGCCTGGTCAGGCAAAATTTTATTGAATCAAACCATTCTGTGCATCAGTTGTCGTATGGCATATAGTTAGCATTGTCTGGGCAGCTGATGTTTCATTTCCATGTACATGCCATTGGCTACCCATTGAGCATTGCGTTACTTCAGATCTCGACCAGTCCCGAAATTAAAAAAACCGGCCTGCCGGTCTACTAATGAGGTGAAAGCCATGTCCCAACTACGCAGTATTGCAAACATTGTAAAAGGCTCGGAAACCTCCGATGGTGCCGGAGTGCGGCTGCGGCGTTACATTGCCTCGCCGGAACTGGATATGCTGGATCCGTTTCTTTTACTGGATGCGTTTCGCTCGGATAATCCCGACGATTACATTGCCGGATTTCCGCCACATCCGCACCGGGGTTTTGAAACCGTGACTTATCTGCTGGAAGGTGCGATGCGCCATCGGGACAGTGCTGGCCATGAAGGGGTGATTCGCTCCGGCGGGGTGCAATGGATGACTGCGGCCAGTGGCATTGAGCACTCCGAGATGCCGGAGCAGGTTGAAGGCCTGTTGTACGGCTTTCAGCTGTGGGTAAATTTGCCCGCCAGTAAGAAAATGTCGCCACCCCGTTACCAGGAATTCGAGCCGGAGCAGATGGCCATCGAGCAGCGGGATGAGAATACCCGCATCCGGGTGATTGCCGGCAAAACCTCGGGCGGCGTTGAAGGCATGGTGCGACAGATTGATTCCGCGCCCCTGTACCTGGATGTGGAGTTAAAGCAGGGTGCTGAGTTTACCGAGCAGGTTGCTGCCGGCCACAATGCACTGATCTTTCTGGTCAGTGGTGAGCTGGAGGTGCTGGCGGACGCGCCGCAACCTTTGCTGAAAGCGGAGCAGATGGCGGTGCTGGCCGACGGTGATGCGGTAAATCTCAAAGCCTTGCAGGCGAGTCGCTTCCTGCTGATTGCCGGGCAGCCGTTCAACGAGCCGGTAGCCCGTTACGGGCCCTTTGTGATGAATACTCAGGAAGAAATCCAGCAGGCCTTCAAGGATTACCGTGCCGGGCAGTTCGGGTCGATTAAATAATGATCAGACCAATAGCGATCAGTTAGATTTCTATTGGTCTTTGGGCAGGCCCCTGCTCATCAGTGGCCTCATGGTGCTGAGCAGACTTTTAAACAGCAGCTTATTGCGCTGTTCCTCTGCGGCCAGTAGTTCCTTGAAGTGCTGGCGTTGTGTGGGCATGGAAAAGCAGGCGGGGCAGGAATCGGCAATCACCGGCAACTGTTCGTGCTCGGCAAAATCCCGGGTCTGGCGTTCCCGCGCATACACCAGCGGGCGAATAATTCTTAAATCGCCGTCATCATTTACATAATGGGCTTTCATGGTTTTCAGCTGGCCACCGTGGAAAGCCGACATCATAAAACTCTCCGCCAGGTCATCCAGGTGCTGGGCCAGTGCAATCACATTGAAGCCATGCTTGCGCGCGGTGCTGTACATAATGCCGCGTTTAATGCGTGAACAGAAAGCGCAGTAGGAGGGCTTGCCCATATGTTCCTTTGCCATATCCATAATCGGTTCTTTTTGATAATGGTATTCAACACCGAGTGATTTCAGGTAGGGGATCATCGGTGAAGGGTCAAAGTCGCCCGCCATGGGGTCAACGGTCATCGCGGCAAATTCAAATTTTATCGGCGCGTGGCGCTGAAAGTGGTTGAGGATATGCAGCAGCGAGAGGGAATCCTTGCCACCGGAGAGGCCGAGTAAAACGCGGTCACCCTCGCGGATCATATTGAAATCCATCAGTGCACGGCCGGTCTGGCGTAACAGGGTTTTGGGTGGTTTGATAAATTCAGACATGGCGCAAAGATACAGGCCGGTGGATGAATTGCAAGCGTTTATGCCGGGTTGGAAGTGCCGCTGGCAGGCTTCTCCGCATGCCGCCTGAATAAGATTTCCAGGTAAAAAACGCAGGCAATAAAAAACCCGGCATTCCGTGCCGGGTTTTGGACTTCCGTTGCCCAATGGTGATTGAGTATGGCGTTGTAGCGTTTTCCTTTTGTCCTTATACTCCTGTAAAAGGTCTGTTCCGTTGCTGGATTCCCTGTCCCTGTATCCGTGTCAGCTACGTCCTGAACGATCCCTGTGTCCCTGTGATGCCATGTCCGTTTTCCATGGAGCTAATTATGGGTGGTTGCAGGTCTGGCGGCTATCAGCCGAATTAGCTGCTTTGTGTAGGAATCGGGCGGTTTATTTTGTAGGGATTTTCCTACAGGCCGACCGGGCGGCGCGACAAACGACTCAATTGATAAGGATGCACTGTGAATACGTTATACCCACCGATCAAGCCCTATGTGACGCACCATATCAATGTGGATGAGGTGCACAGCCTCTATATAGAGGAAGCCGGTAACCCACTGGGGCTGCCGGTGGTGTTTCTGCATGGCGGGCCGGGTGCCGGTTGTGCGCCCTTTCATCGGCAGTTTTTCGATCCCGAGGTGTACCGTATTGTGCTGTTTGATCAGCGGGGCTGTGGCAAGTCGACGCCCCATGCCTGCCTGGAAGGTAATACCAGCTGGGACCTGGTGAGTGATATCGAGCGGATTCGTGAGCACCTGCAAATCGAGCGGTGGGCGGTATTTGGCGGTTCCTGGGGTTCCACCCTGGGTCTGCTGTATGCGCAGGCGCATCCGCAGCGGGTCAGCGGGCTGATTTTGCGGGGCATTTTCCTTGCGCGGGAAAGTGATGTGCGCTGGTTTTACCAGCAGGGTACCAGCCGTTTATTTCCCGATTACTGGGAAAAGTTTATCGAGCCGATTGCCGAGGACGAGCGGGATGACATGATCGCCGCCTATTACCGTCAGCTGACCGGTGAGGATGAAATGCAGAAGATGCGTGCCGCCAGGGCCTGGTCCAGCTGGGAAGGCATGACTGCGACATTGAAAACCGATAACAGCCTGATTAAAAGTTTTTCCGCCTCGTTTACTGCGCTGAGCATTGCGCGCATCGAGTGCCATTATTTTATGCATCAATGCTGGCTCAGGCCCAATCAGATTATCGAGGATATCGAGAAAATCCGCCATATCCCGGCCTGGCTGGTGCATGGTCGCTACGATGTGATCTGCCCGGTTGAGCAGGCCTGGGAACTGTCCAGTGCCTGGCCCGAGGCGCAGTTATCGATTATTGCCGATGCCGGTCATGCAGCGGTGGAGCCGGGCATTATGGATGCGCTGATCAATGCCACCCATGCCCTTTCAGTCCGGCTTGGCGGAGGTGAGCCGTCATGATCGCGTTATTGCAGCGGGTGCGCCACGCCAGTGTGGCGGTGGATGACAATGAGATAGGCCGCATCAGCCAGGGGCTGCTGGTTCTGCTGGGGGTGGAAAAGCAGGATGATGCCGGCATAGCCGACAAGCTGATCAATAAAATGCTGGCCTACCGGGTGTTCGAGGACGAGTCTGGCAAAATGAACCGCAGCCTGCAGGATATCGGTGGTGAACTGCTGCTGGTGCCCCAGTTTACCCTGGCGGCGGATACACGTACCGGGCTGCGAGCAAGTTTTTCCTCGGCGGCCTCGCCAGCCGATGCGGAGCAGTGGTTTGACTATGTGGTTAAGCAGTGTGAAGCGCGACTGGGTCAGGTTCAGACCGGTCAGTTCGGCGCGGATATGCAGGTTAGCCTGCAGAACGATGGCCCCGTTACTTTCTGGTTGCAGATTCCCTGAATACTTTTAGCTCGCCGCACAGACCCTGTGTGTGGTTCTTGAGCATGGTCGCTTCAGCGTGGCCGGTGCTGTAACTAGGGGTGCTTGCATGGCTATCTCAATGATCTTGCCGATAATCCAATAAAACCGTTCTATTTAACAATATTTGTATTTTTCTCTGTAATTTCAAGGCGTTAATTGCGTCTGAGATATTTCAGTCCACGGTCCGTGAGCGCGTATTATTGGCGGTTTTTGCATGTAAGGTATTAATCTTTATGCATATTTGAAAATCTGTAAAACCCATCGGTAAATAATAGATATGTGATTGACACGGCTATTGGCTTTGGTTATTAATGGCACACAGGGAGGCGCCTGTAAACACAATACGGGTTAGCCGACAATAGCAATAAAATGACAGCAGGGTCAGGGGTTGTGTATGAGTGACAAACCAAGTTGCAAGTGTGTTATTTCGTTTTTATGGACCGATGCGCTGGTGGTGGCGGCGCTGGTGTTTCTGGTGTTTGCCTTTATTGATCCGGCGGATATCGCGGTGGCGCTGATGCTGGAAGTGGAGGAAGGCATATTCAGAATTCAGGCCTATGCCTTCAGTTTTGTGTTTCTGTGGCTGGCGTTTGCTGCGTCCACCTTTCTCAATTGCTATTTCAGCCGCATGCGCCATGATCTGGATTCATCTGATAATGGCAAGGGTGGCTGAGTCGGTAAAAGCACTTGCCTGTCAGTAGAGGGCTGTATAAGGTCGCATTCTCTGCCGGAGTGTGACCTTTTTTAATGCGCGTCGTGTATATTCCTGAAGCCGTAACAGTTTTACCAATGTCTATTCCGGTGTATCCTATGGCGCTAATATGCCCTTTTTGCCGGAGACTCTATTAAATGGCTGATCGCACCGCGAAAGTCGCTCGTGACACCCTTGAAACCCAAATTACCGTTGAAATCAATCTGGATGGGACTGGAAAGGCCGAATTTAATAGCGGTGTACCCTTTCTGGATCACATGCTGGACCAGGTGGCGCGCCACGGTCTGATCGATATGAATATACAGGCAAAGGGCGATCTGCACATTGATGCGCACCACACGGTGGAGGACATCGGCATCACCCTTGGCCAGGCTTTTGCCCAGGCGCTGGGCGATAAAAAAGGCATCACGCGCTACGGTCATGCCTATGTGCCGCTGGACGAGGCATTGTCCCGGGTGGTGATTGATTTCTCCGGACGCCCCGGGCTGGAAATGCCGGTGGAGTTTCCCCGCGCCAGTATCGGCGGTTTTGATGTGGACCTGTTTTACGAATTCTTCCAGGGCTTTGTTAATCACGCCCAGGTCACCCTGCATATAGATTCGATTCGTGGGCGCAATGCGCACCATGTCGCGGAAACCATCTTCAAGGCCTTCGGACGTGCGCTGCGTATGGCGCTGACCGCAGACCCCCGCATGCAGGGTGTTATGCCATCCACCAAGGGTAGCCTGTAGTGTCGCAAATTGTGGTGGTTGACTATGGCATGGGCAATTTGCGCTCGGTAGCCAAGGCAATAGAGCATGTGGCCGCCGGCCAGCAGGTGCTGATTTCATCCAGTGCCGAGGACATTGCCAATGCAGATCGCGTGGTGTTTCCCGGCCAGGGTGCGGCGCGTGACTGCATGCGCGAGCTGGATCAGCGCGGTCTGCGCGAGGCGTTATTGCAGGCGGCAAGCGAAAAACCGTTTCTGGGTATCTGCATGGGCATGCAGGTACTGCTGGGTCACAGTGAGGAAAATGGCGGCGTGGACTGCCTGGGGCTTTATCAGGGCCAGGTGCGCTATTTCGGCAGCGAGCTGCATGGACCACAGGGTGAGAAACTGAAAATTCCCCATATGGGCTGGAACCAGGTACAACAGACCGTCGAGCATCCGCTGTGGCAGGGCATTGAAAACAACAGTCGTTTTTATTTTGTGCACAGTTATTATATGGATCCGGCGGATAAGGCACTGGTGGCTGGTACCACCGAGTACGGCATTGAATTTGTCTCGGCGATTGCCCACGACAAGGTGTTTGCGGTGCAGTGTCACCCGGAAAAAAGCGCGCAGGATGGGCTGCAGTTACTGAAAAATTTCTCACAGTGGAACGGTGCCTGAAACGGGCATCGGCCGACGCTCAATTACAAACCTCTATTGATAAATAAACAGGTGATTAGTTAAATGTTACTCATACCCGCCATTGATTTAAAAGACGGACAGTGTGTTCGCTTGCGTCAGGGAATAATGGAAGATAACACGGTGTTTTCCGATGATCCGGTTGCCATGGCCGGCAAATGGGTCGAGGCGGGTTGCCGTCGTCTGCATCTGGTGGATTTAAATGGCGCGTTTGAAGGCAAACCAATGAATGCGGATGTGGTGCATCGCATTGTCGAGGCCTACCCGGATATCCCGGTGCAGATCGGCGGTGGCATTCGCGATGAGGCGACCATTGAAACCTACCTGGACGCCGGTGTGAGTTATGTGATTATCGGCACCAAGGCGGTGACCGATCCCCACTTTATCAGTGAAATCTGCGCCGGCTTTCCCGGGCATATTATTGTCGGGTTGGACGCCAAAGACGGCAAGGTGGCGACCGAGGGCTGGTCCAAGGTGTCCCGTCATGATGTGATTGATATGGCACAGCGTTTCGAGGAAGACGGTGTGGAAGCGATTATCTACACTGATATTTCCCGCGATGGCATGATGCAGGGTGTGAACGTTGAGTCCACGGTGAAGCTGGCGCAGGCGATTCATATTCCGGTGATCGCTTCCGGTGGCATCACCAATATGGATGATGTAAAAGCACTGGCGGCGGTGGAGTCGGAAGGTATTATGGGTGCCATTACCGGTCGTGCCATCTATGAGGGCACGCTGGACTTTGCCGAAGCCCAGGCCTATGCCGACAGCCTGACCCAGTCCTGAGACGTATTTTCTATGTCATTAGCCAAACGCATTATTCCCTGTCTCGATGTAGACAATGGCCGCGTGGTCAAGGGGGTTAAATTTGTTGATATCCGTGATGCCGGTGACCCGGTAGAAGTGGCGCGTCGTTACGATCGTGAAGGTGCCGACGAAATCACCTTCCTGGACATCACCGCCAGCTCCGATGACCGTGAAACTATCGTGCATGTGGTGGAGCAGGTGGCCTCGCAGGTGTTTATTCCACTGACTGTGGGTGGTGGCATTCGCAGCATCGACGATGTGCGGCGCATGCTCAACGCCGGTGCCGACAAGGTGGCAATCAATACCGCCGCGGTATTCAACCCGGATTTTGTCAGGGAGGCTGCCGAGCGCGTGGGCTCGCAGTGCATCGTGGTGGCCATAGATGCGAAAAAAGTCAGCCAGCCGGGCGAGGCAAATCGCTGGGAAATCTTCACCCACGGCGGGCGCAAGCCCACCGGCCTGGATGCCATTGAGTGGGCGAAAAAAATGGCGGACTATGGTGCCGGTGAAATTCTGCTGACCAGTATGGATTGGGATGGC